>Ga0208005_1000087_pt1:10000-38949 | contig 38949 bp, 52 predicted proteins | sample DEB19_08_DNA_3_FD_184530 | JGI IMG/M metagenome (GOLD analysis project Ga0208005, IMG submission 184530) | Aqueous microbial communities from the Delaware River and Bay under freshwater to marine salinity gradient to study organic matter... | ecosystem: Environmental > Aquatic >... | reverse complement strand
AAAATAGATATGATGTTAAGTTTTTAATTAATAATTAAAAAAATTTAATTATTAATTAAAAATCTATCAAATTTAATTGATTTTCGAATAAAATTTGACATTATATTTTAATTTAAAGTATTATATCTTTAATTTTACAAAAATTACGTTTATGGTAACAAGAACAAAATATGAAATGATGGTTCTTCTAAAAGAAGAATTTAATGATAATGAATTAAAAAATTGGGCATTTAATTATGCTAAGACATTAAAAAAATTAAATGCTTCTGAGATTTCTGTAATTTCAAGGGGTAAACGAGATTTATATTATGAAATAGCAAATCAAAAACGTGGAAACTTTATTCAAATTAATTTTTCAAGTATTCCAAAGTATGTCGAAAATTTTTCAAGTAGTTTGAAATTTGATTCAAATGTTTTACGAGTTTTAATAGTAAGTAAACCGTATAGCGTAAAAAATTTTTAGAAAAATTTTTTACGTAAATAACTTGAATTTAATGTAAACATATGATAAAATGTAAGTAATGGTCATTTCCTCAGTAGCTCAGTGGTAGAGCAATCGGCTGTTAACCGATTGGCCGTAGGTTCAAGTCCTACCTGGGGAGTTTAAAATAAATTAAAATTCTAAAAAATAAAAATTATGAACAATAAATTGGATACACTAAGGATTGGAAATAAGTCATTTTCGTCACGTTTAATGTTGGGAACAGGTAAATATAGAACTAGCCAAGAATTAATAAAAAGTATTAAAACAAGTGAATGTGATATTGTTACTGTCTCTGTTCGACGATTACCTCTAACTATAAATAATGATAATACTAGTTTTCTAAAATTATTAAATTGGAAAAAACTTTGGTTATTACCAAATACAGCTGGTTCACAAACAGCGGAAGATGCTATTAGAATGGCATTTTTAGGTCATGAACTAGCTGCTCAATTAGGTCAAGAAGATAATTTTTTTGTAAAATTAGAAGTTATTTCTGATCCAAAGTATTTATTACCAGATCCAATTGGAACTTTAAAAGCCGCTGACTTTTTAGTTAAGAAAGGTTTTACTGTTTTACCGTATATTAATGCTGATCCTATGCTAGCATTACATTTAGAAGATCTAGGGTGTGCAACGGTTATGCCACTTGGGTCACCAATTGGCTCAGGTCAAGGATTAAATAATTTAGCAAATATTCAAATTATTATTGAAAATGCTAACGTTCCTGTAATTGTTGATGCTGGTATAGGAACTCCAAGTGAAGCTACAATGGCAATGGAATTAGGCGCTGATGGAATTTTACTTAATACAGCTGTAGCACAATCAAAGAACCCTGAACAAATGGCAGTAGCTATGAAATTAGGAGTCCAATCTGGAAGATTAGGTTATTTAGCTGGACGAATGGAAAAAAAATATTATGCTAATCCCAGTTCTCCTATTACTCAAATTAGCAAAATATAGTAAATATAGAAATTTTTAATTAACCAAATACTATATATAAAATATAGTAATACTATTAGATTATTACTATATTTTGAAAAATAATTTCTATTCACTTGGGATAATTAAAGTTTCTTATTCTATTATTATTTTTTTAATTTTATCCAATTAATTTGAATTACGACTTAAGCAACGGTAGGCGAACTATATTTACGTGTAGTATCTAAATCATTTAATGCTTTGGCTTGTGCTGCTTTTTTTCTTTCTTCTTTTTTAGAAGCAGGTGTAATTTCTTGACCTTTACTCAAATCAACATTAATCAGAATTTCTTTTTCAAAAAGCGTACCAAATTTTTCAATTGGGCTTATGCCAGTATAGCGATCAAGTTTTTTCTTTAGAGTAACATTTATATGGACCCCTTTATAATTTTCTATATTATTATATAGACAAGCTTCAGCTAATTTATCTTCCAATAATTTTGTTATTGCTCGACGCAATGGACGGGCACCATAAATTGGATTATAACCTTCTTCTGTTAAATAATAACGTGTAGAAGCATCTACACTTAATTCAACTTGTTTATCTTCATGCATACGTTTTTGTAAACGACTAATCATTAATCCACAGATTACGTAAAGATCATATTTAGTTAAATGATTAAAAACAATAATATCATCTATTCGATTTAAAAATTCTGGTCGGAAAAATTTCTTTAACTCTTCAAAAACCAAATCAGTTATTTTAGCAAATTTTATAGAGTCTTCCTCAGTCATTTTTGCTTCAGATGGTGGTTTAATTACATAAGTGCCATCTCGATTTACAAGTAATTCCACATTGTTTTCAGCATAGTCATGCTCACCTGATCTAGAATATGGTGATTTTTTTTGTCTATTTTCAAGTAATGGCGTTTCTTGTTCAATATATCGTGCACCTAAATTAGTTGTCATTACAATAATAGTATTTTTGAAATTAACCAGTTTACCCGAAGAATCTGTTAAACGTCCATCATCTAAAATTTGTAAAAACACATTAAAAATATCAGGGTGTGCTTTTTCAATTTCATCAAATAAAACAATAGAATATGGTTTTAATCTTACTGCTTCAGTTAATTGACCACCATCTTGAGAACCTACATATCCCGGTGGAGAGCCTATTAGTTTTGCAACAGTATGTTTCTCCATAAATTCAGACATATCTAACCGAATCATATTCGATTCACTATCAAACATAAATTCAGCTAAAGCTTTTGTTAATTCAGTTTTTCCAACACCTGTAGGGCCAGCAAAAATAAAACTTGCAATTGGACGTTTAGGATCTCCTAAACCAACACGTGCCCGACGAACGGCTTTTGATACAGCAGTAACTGCAAGATTTTGACCAATAAGACGTTGATGAAGACTGTCTTCTATGGCTAATAATCGGTCTGATTCTGACTGGTTAATTTTTGTCAATGGTACACCTGACCATTTAGATACGATTTCAGCAACCGCTTGCTCATCGACTAAATCAAGTTCTTGTCTTTTTTCACTTTCAGATTTAAATTGTTCATTTGCATCAAATGCAAATTTCATTATTCGTAGATGAGTACGAACTTCTATTTCATGATCAATTAATTCTTGTGCTTGCATAAAATCGTTATTTCTAACTGCTCTCTCTCTTGCTAATAAAGTTTCCTGCAATTCCACAAGTAACTTTTGATAACCCATTGGAAGTTTTCTATTTTTTAATCGAACACGAGAGCCAGCTTCATCGATAACATCAATAGCTTTATCAGGTAAATTACGATCCGATATAAATCTCGCAGAAAGTTTTGCAGCTTTTTCAAATGCATTATCTGAAAATCTTAAAGCATGATGTCTTTCAAAGAAACTTTCTAAACCATTTAAAATATTAATGGTCATTTCGACTGATGGCTCTTCAACAATAATTCGACAAAATCTGCGTTCTAAAGCAGGATCTTTTTCAATATACCTGTGATATTCACTTAAAGTAGTAGCTCCAACACATCGTAAAGTTCCACGAGCTAAAGCAGGCTTTAAAAGATTGGCAGCATCTACAGCACCTTCTGCAGCACCAGCACCCACTAATGTATGAATTTCATCAATTGCTAAAATGGTTTTTCCATGTTGTTTTACTTCATCAATAATGCGTTTCATCCGTTCTTCAAATTCTCCTCGATATTTTGTACCAGCTAATACAGCTCCAAGATCAAGGGATCTCACTATATGATCATCTAAGAATGGAGGAGCGTTCATAGTATCTATTTCTTGTGCAAGTCCTTCAACACATGCTGTTTTGCCTACACCTGCTTCACCAACTAGAACAGGATTGTTTTTTCGACGACGGCCTAAAACTTTAATTAAATCTGTAATTTCTTCTTCACGCCCAATAACTGGATCTAATTGATTATCGTGTGCAAGTTCTGAAATATTTACAGTAAAATCATCTAAAGCCGGAGTTTTTAATCCTGCCTTTTCGGTAGCAATTGCCCATTTTTCTTGATCAGTTAAAGGTGCTCTCAAAACATCTTCTTGTTGTTCTTCAATATAAGTTAATATTAAACTTCGTAGTTTATGTATATTTACACGTAATTTATCTAAGATTAATATGGCAAGCCCATCTGGTTCATTAAGCAATGATAGTAAAATATGTTCTGTCCCAACATAATTTACCCCAAGATCTTGACCTTCATGGATAGACATTTCTAAAACCCGTTTTGCACGAGGTGTAAAGGGAATTTCAGAGGCTACAAACCCGGTACCTCGGCCAATATATTTTTCAATTACTTTTCGTGTTTTTTTTAATGTTAAATTAATTTGTGCTAATGCACGCCCACCTATTCCATGTCTTTGCCCAATTACACCAAGTAACAATTGTTCCGTACCTACAAAGTTATGACCCATACGTCGAGCTTCTTCCTGAGCGAGCATTATTACTTTAATAGCACCTTCAGTGAATTTCTCAAACATATTTTCTCCTTCATACGTTCTCTCTCGCAAACCCCATATTATAAAATTTAATGAGGTATTTTTCTATTCACGTTAAGTTACTTTGAAAAATATAAAAATAGGTTATATAAAAAAAAATTATAAATTATGTAATCTAATTTTTCTAGAGTTGCAAAATAAATTGCTTTGAATTATAATTAAGATATAAATAAGTAACAATGGTATTTTTTGGCGGTATGGCCAAGTGGTAAGGCAGTGGATTGCAAATCCTCGACCCCCAGTTCGAATCTGGGTGCCGCCTTGAAATATAGTTCAATATTATTGCTTTTATAGACATAACTATAATATAATGTATTTGTACAGTCAAATTAGGGGACGTGGTGGAATTGGTAGACACGACGGACTTAAAATCCGTTGCCTAGTGATAGTGCGTGAGGGTTCAAGTCCCTCCGTCCCCATTTTAAAAGATTAAACAATTAAATTAAAAAAGTGTTTAATCTTAGATTTAGATAATGTTATTTATTAAATAAATAACATTATCCTAAACAAATTCTATAGAGTACTCCTGAGGGTAAGTCAGATTTTACTAATAAATCAAAAATATTTACTGAAGAATCATAATAAATTTCTATAAGCCGTTTATGAATTCGAATTTCAAAATGTTCACGAGAATCCTTATTGACATGAGGAGAACGTAATACACAGTAAATTCGTTTATCTGTAGGTAATGAAACTACTCCAATGTTATTAATGTTATTAGTTTGACTAATCTCTATTATTTTTTGACAAGATATATTTAAAAGTTCATGATTAAACGATTCTAATCGTACACGAATTTTTTCATTCGGTTTTATTTCCATAAATTTTTTTAATTATTTAACAATTTTAGAAACAACACCAGCTCCAATTGTTCTACCACCTTCACGGATAGCAAAGCGCATGCCTTCTTCAATTGCAACCGGATAAATTAACTCAGCAGTCATTTTAATACGATCACCTGGCATTACCATTTCTACCACTGATCCATCATCTGCAGTAAATCGTTCTATTGAACCTGTTACATCAGTTGTTCTTACATAAAATTGTGGTCTATAACCTGTAAAAAATGGTGTATGACGACCACCTTCTTCTTTAGTTAATATATATACTTCCGATTCAAAATTTGTATGAGGAGTAATAGTACCAGGTTTTGCTAATACCATACCACGTTCAATATTTTCTCTTGTAACACCACGTAATAAAATACCTACATTGTCTCCAGCAAACCCTTCTTCTAAAGTTTTTTGGAACATTTCAATACCAGTAATTGTTGTTGTTTTTGTCTCACCAATACCAACAATTTCTACACTATCACCAACTTTTATAACACCTCTTTCAATTCTTCCTGTTGCTACTGTTCCTCGACCAGTAATTGAAAAAACATCTTCAATTGCCATTAAAAATGTTTTTTCAACATCACGTTCTGGCGTCGGAATATACGAATCAACTGAATCCATTAAATTAAAAATTTTATCAACCCAAGGATTATCACCACGTTTAAGATTTGGATTAGATGAAATTGCTTCAATTGCTTGTAGAGCTGATCCTGGACAAATTGGAATGTCATCTCCTGGAAAATCATAAGTTGATAATAATTCACGGACTTCTAATTCTACTAGTTCTAATAATTCATCATCATCAACTTGATCTTGTTTATTTAAGAAGACTACAATGTGTGGTACACCAACTTGTTTAGCTAATAAAATATGTTCTCGAGTTTGTGGCATAGGACCGTCAGCCGCAGATACAACTAATATAGCACCATCCATTTGTGCTGCACCAGTAATCATGTTTTTTACATAATCTGCATGACCTGGACAATCTACATGGGCATAATGGCGGTCGTTTGTTTGATATTCAACGTGTGCTGTATTAATCGTAATTCCACGTGCACGCTCTTCTGGTGCTCCATCAATATCTCCATAAGCTTTTGCCACAGCATTACCATCTAATGCTAAAGTTGCTGTAATTGCTGCTGTTAACGTTGTTTTACCATGATCAACATGACCAATAGTACCAATATTAACATGCGGTTTAGTTCTTTCAAATTTTTCACGTGCCATTTTTAAAAATCCCTTTTGAAATTGAATATTTATAATAAAAATATGCTTGCTTTTAGCGAAATTAAATAAATTATTACATATCAATAATTAATAACGAAAATGTGCAAATGCTTTATTCGCATCTGCCATTTTATGAGTTTCTTCTTTTTTCTTTATAGTATTACCAATATCATTTGCAGTGTCAATAATTTCACTTGCTAATTTAATTGACATTGTTCGACCTATACGTTGTCGTGAATATTGAATAATCCAACGTAAAGCTAAATTAGTTGCGCGAAAACTACTAACTTCAATAGGAACTTGGTATGTTGAACCTCCAATTCTTCTAGCTTTGACTTCAACTACTGGACTAGCATTTTTAACTGCTTTTTCAAAAATCAATAATGGATCTTCATTAGTTTTCGATTTTATAATATCGAAAGCTCCATTTACAATGTTTTGAGCTAAATTCTTCTTACCAGATTTTAAAATTCTTGTTACTAATAAACTAACTAAGTAACTATTATATGTAGGGTCTGGTTTAGGAAATCGTTTTTTTGAAATATTTCGACGTGACATAATAATAAGAATATTTATTTTTTATTTTTAACAAATTATTTTTTCTAACTAAAATTAATATTTAAGTTTTTGGTTTTTTAACACCATATTTTGATCGTCTTTGTGTTCTATTTTTAACACCTCCACTATCTAATGCACCACGAACTATATGATATCGAACACCAGGTAAATCTTTTACTCGACCACCTCTAATTAGAACTACTGAATGTTCTTGTAAATTATGCCCTTCGCCTGGTATATAGGCTGTCACTTCAAAACCCGATGTTAATCGAACACGAGCAACTTTACGAATAGCTGAGTTTGGTTTTTTTGGTGTTGTTGTATATACACGTGTACAAACTCCACGACGTTGAGGACAATTTACTAAAGCAGGTGATTTTGTTTTTTTATTAATTGGTAGTCGTCTTGAACGAACTAATTGTTGAATAGTTGGCATTTATTTAAAAAGTAATTTAGTAAATTTAAAAGTTTATAGGATAACTAACTTATTTTTCTTTTGTTTGTAATCCATATTTTTTCATGAATCTTTCTACTCGTCCCTCACTATCAATAATTGTTTGAGAGTCTGTATAGAAAGGATGATTTCCTAACCATATGTCAAGTTGTAATTGTGGTTTTGTGGAACCAATAGAACAAAGCGTCTTTCCCTCACACGAGACAATAGCGTTTGAAAACCAAGTTGGATGAATTTTAGATTTTGACATATTTTTAAAGTTTTTAACGTTTTGAATATTGTGATGCTTTTCTTGCTTTTCGTAAACCGTATTTTTTACGTTCTTTAATACGTGCATCACGACTTAAAAAACCAAATGGTTTTAAAATTAAACGGTTTTGATTATCTATTTTACATAATAATCTTGCAATACCTAATTTAATGGCATCAGTTTGTCCGGTTAAACCACCACCATTTACAACTGCAATAATATCAAATTGATTTTGTAAATTTAATTTTTCTAGTGGGGACCAAATAGTTTGTAAATAATTAGTATTATATTGTAAATATTTTTCACCAGAAATTTTATTAATAATAATTTTTCCATCTCCTGAAATAAGAAAAACTCTTGCAACAGCACGTTTCCGTTTTCCTAGACCAATTTTATCTTTTTGAAAAACTGTGTTCATAAATTTTTTTTAATTTAATAATTTTTATATTTAATTTTATCCTTTGAGTTAATTAATTGTCCTGTATGTGGATGACTATCATTTAAATAAATTTTTAATAGTTTCGATAAATGTTTTTTTGAAAATCCATTAGGTAACATATTAAAAACACAATTTTCAATAATTTGTTTTGGTAAAATCTCAGTATTTTTAAGTTGTTTTAATGATTTACCAGGATGTCCAGGTCGATAAACATGGAATCGATCTATATTACTATTAAATATAATATCTTTAGCATTATATAATACAACATAAGTACTATAATCCATACATGGATGATAGTCTCGACCAGCGTTTTTGCCTGTTAAGTGTGGTACAAGCATAGAAGCTAATCGTCCTAATGATAGATTTTTACAGTTAATAAATAACCAATCACGATTAGAATGTTTAGGGGGACGTATATATGTTTTCTTCATAATATTAAAATAAATAATTTAATTATTTTAGGACTATTCCTAATTTGTTTTTAAGAGTAGCAAAAACTTCGTCTGCTGATTTTTGACCAAAATTTTTTAATTCTAAAAGATTTTCTGGGGAATACTCTAATAGCTCTCCAATTGTATTAATTTGAGCTCTTTTTAAACAATTATACGGGCGAACAGATAATTGTAACTCTTCAATAGCTATATGGGTATAAGGATCTATAGGTTTTACCTGATTTTTTTCTTTTATTGTTTCTTTTTCTTTAGGAATTTTATGTTTATTTAAAGACGTAAAAAAGTCTATAATTAAATTTGATCCAGAAAAAATAGCTTGCTCCGGTGAAAGACTGCCATTTGTCCAAACATCAAGAAATAAACGTTCTTTGACGTTATTTAAATTGTCATAAACATTTTCAACTTTAAAATCTAATTTTTGTACCGGCATAAAAATAGCATCGATTTCAATAAAGTCTTCAAACTTATCAGAAACAAGTTCATTAGCTAACTTATATTTTGTACCAGATTCAATTTTGAATTCTATCTCTAATATATAAGGACTCGAAATAGTTGCTATGTAATGATTCGGATTAATAATTTCTATTTCTGGCGGAAATTCAATTAAATTGGCTGTAATAACGCTTGGTCCATGTACCCTTAGACGTCCAAATTGTCTATTTAATGTTTTTGATTTTAAAACAATCCCTTTTAAATTTAATAAAATTTCAAGTATATCTTCACGAACACCAGGAATTAATGAAAATTCATCCTTTACACCCGCAATTCGAACACCAGTAATAGCGGTCCCTGTTAAATCTCCTAATAAAACTCGTCTTAATAAATTACCAATTGTTATACCTTGACCAGAATTAAGTGAGTCAATCAAAAATTGCCCATACATCGAGCCTGATTCAATTTTATCCAATTTTAAACATTCTATCAATAAATTAGAATTGTTCATAATATTTGTTACATTTATTTATATATAAATATAAACTTATACACGTCTCCGTTTTCGTGGTCGACACCCATTATGAGGTACAGGCGTTATATCTTGTATTGAACGAATTTCTAAACCTGCCCCTTCTATTGAACGAATAGCAGTTTCACGTCCAGATCCTTGACCTTTTATTAAAATTTCAACACTTTTTATACCTGTACTTAATGCTTCTAAAGCAGCTTTTTCTGCAGCAGTTTGAGCAGCAAAAGGAGTCCCTTTTCGTGCTCCTTTAAAACCTGAACTACCAGAAGATGCCCATGATAGAGTATCTCCTGTCATATTTGTAATTGTAACTATTGTATTATTAAAAGTAGATTGAATGTGAACAATACCTGTTCCAACATTAGTTCTATGTTTTTTTACTGTGGATTTTCGAATTTTTTGTACCATATTAAATTACTATTTTTAATTAGTACGATTAATGGTAAAAAGAAAATTATTTCTTTTTACCAGTAACCGTTTTCTTTGCTCCTCGTCTTGAACGAGCATTTGTTCGTGTTCTTTGACCTCGAACAGGTAAACTATTTCGATGTCTTTTTCCTCTATAACAATTTATTTCGTTTAACCTTTTTATATTTAATCCATTAAAGCGACGTAGATCTCCTTCTAATTTTAACTCACCATTTTCTAGAATATTTCTTAAAGTTACAGATTGTTCTGTCGTAATATCATCGGTTCTAATTTCCGGGTTGATTTCTGCTAATTTGATAATTTTTTTTGCTGATGTAATACCAATACCATGAATATACGTCAGTGCATATTCAATTCTTTTATTTTTTGGTAAATCTATACCTAATAATCTTACCACTTAATTAACTCCTTTTAAATATTAACCTTGTCGCTGTTTATGTTTTGGATTTTGACAAATCACCATAATCTTTCCATGTCTTTTAATTACTTGACATTTATCACACATTTTTTTAACTGAAGGACGAACTTTCATTATAACGTTTTAAAATATTAAATTAATTTTTATTTGATCTAATCAAATCTGTCATTATAAATGTTAGACAGAATTATACTTTTCATTTCACGTGAAATATCTAAAACAACACCTACTAAAATTAATAATGAAGTAGTACCTAATCCATTAAAACTTGAAATATTTAAAATTCCTTCAATAATATTAGGGAGAGTTGCTAATATAGCTAATATTATTGCACCAAAAAATGTTACACGTTTCATTACTTGCTTTAAATAAAATGTCGTTGCTAAACCAGGTCTTATTCCAGGTATACTTACCGCCATTTTTTGTAATTCTTGAGAAATATCTTTAGGATTCAAAACAATAGTTGAATAAAATGAACTAAATATTAAAATCAGTATAAAGTAACTAATCCAGTAAATAATTTTTGAAGATTTTAAGAAATTAGGAATTGTTAAAAATGGGAATACACCTAAATTTGTAATATAGTTTGGTAAAACCAATAAAGCAGTTGTTAAAATAATAGGCATTACCCCTGCTTGGTTAAAACGTAACGGAATATAATTAGTCGATGTTATTTTAGAAAATAATGGTTGATTTTGACTAAGTTGTTTTGAAGAAATTAATGGAACAATTCTTGCACTTTCTTGTAATATAATAATACCCGATATTGCAAGAAAAAATAATATTGCAATACCTAGTTCAGACACAATAGTTAAATTTTCACTATTTGCATTAATTAATTTTGCACTAAAATTTGGTAAACTTGAAATTATATTTGTATAAATTAATAGTGAGGCTCCATTTCCTAAGCCATATTCTGTAATTAATTCGCTTAACCATAAAACTATCATAGCACCTGTAGTAAGCCAAAGAATAATATCAAAAGCTAATAGCGGACTCCAATCAAATAAAGCACGTTTTAAATAAAAAGCAATACTTGAACTTTGAATTAATGCCCATACTAAAGTAATTAAACGTGTTAATCTTGTAATTGCTCGTCTACCTTCTCCACCTCCTTCTTTTTGTAGTTTCGAAATACTTGGAATTAACCCAGTAAGTAATTGAACCATAATTGAAGCGTTTATATATGGGAATATATTTAAAGTAAATAAGCCAATTACAAAAGTATCATTTCCTGAAAATGTGCTTACTAAATTTTTTGTAATTGGATGTTGTTGAATATAAAACGCTAAATGTCCATGATTAATTTCCGGAATTGGAAGAAATGTTCCCATTCTAATAAATAAAAGTATGCTAATACTTAATAAAAGACGTTTTAATAAAATATCATCTGTCTTTTTCATTTTTTTTGTAATTTATTTCGATAGAGTTAATGATTTTTCATGTGGAGTAGTTAAACTTTCTAATGCTACAATTGCTGCACGTGCATTATTTAATAAATTGTCTGAACCTAATTGTTTTGCAATTACATTTTTAATCCCAGCAACTTCTAAAACTGTACGAACTGCACCTCCTGCAATAACACCGGACCCTTGAATCGAAGGACGCATAATAATTTTACATGCTCCCACATCTGCTGTAACATTATGTGGAATAGTTAATGATTTTGTAATTGGAACAGTTATTAAATTTTTTCTTGCATCAGTTTTTGCTTTTTTAAAAGCATTTACAACATCTTCAGCTTTACCAACTCCGACACCAACCAGACCAGTATCACCAATAACAACAACCGCACGAAAACTTAATTTTTTTCCACCTTTTGTTACTTTTGTTACACGACTTATTTGAATTAATCGCTCAATTAATTTTGTCTCCTTTAGTCGACCGACTGTAGGACGACGTGAATTTTGTTTTTTTCTCGTAATAATTTTGTCAATATTTATAACCATAGAATTTATTATCTTTATTTATTAAAATTGTAGGCCACCTGCTCTAGCACCATCTGCTAAAGCTTTTACACGACCATGATATAAGTAAGGGCCTCGATCGAAAACAATTCTTTTAATATTTTTTTTATGACTTAATTCTGCTAGTTTTTGTCCCATAAGTCTTGAAGCATCACATGTTCGACCATTTTGAGTATTAAGTTTAATATCACGATCTAATGTAGAACAAGAAACAAGTGTTGTAGATGTTAAATCATCTATGAGTTGTGCATAAATATTTTCATTAGAACGAAAGACGGATAAGCGTGGTTGTTGTAATGTTCCTTTTATTAATCCTCGTACACTCGCCCGTTTTAATTTTTTATATTTGTCAGGTTTTAATTTTTTATTTTTATTTTTAAGTTTTAATAAAACTCTTTTTGAAAATTTCATAATCTAATTTTTTGTACAACTTAATAATTTTTATTTTTTACCCGATTTACCTGCAAGACGTCTAATTACTTCTCCTTTAAACCTTATTCCTTTTCCTTTATACGGTTCCGGTGGTCGCCATGATCGTAATTCAGCTGCGAATACTCCTACTTTTTGTTTATCACATCCTCTTATATTAATAGTTGTATTTTGTTCTATTTGAATTGTTAGTTCTTCTGGGATATTTATCTCCACTGGATGGCTAAAACCTAAATTTAAGATAAGAACTTTCCCCTGAACATTTGCTTTATAACCTACACCTACTAATTCAAGAGATACGAGAAATTGTTCTGTAACACCAACAATCATATTATTTATTAACGTTCGATATAAACCATGTAAAGCTTTATTATCGCGTTTTTCTTTTTTAGAACTTTCGTTTAAACTAACAATAATAGTATCAGCGTCTTTTGTAACATTAATAACTTTTGGAACTTTTTGTTGTAAGACCCCAAATTTTCCTTTTATTATTACCTCTGAACCAACAGCACCAAGACTACGAAAGTCCATTTCTGTATTCGATGCATATTCTGGTTTTATTTTAATTGGTACTTTTCCTATTCGTGACATAATATGATAATCTTCCTTATTAATATTTATATGTCTATGATAGCATTCTTAATATTAAGATCTATGCTTATTTGTATATTACTTAGTAATTTTTTCGCACATTACTAAATAGAGATGTGTAATTTGTCTAACATCTACGTTATTAGATTAGTTTTAATGTAATAAAAATTTTTATTTTTAGTAAATAAAATTATGAATATTTTAATAAATTGTAAATAAAATTTCACCACCAATTCCTAATTCCCTTGCTTTATTATTTGTCATTACTCCCCTTGATGTTGAAATAATCGCAAATCCTAAACCATCTAAAACTACTGGTAAAGCTTTTGAATTAGCATAAACTCGTAATCCAGGTTTACTTATTCGTTTAATTTTATTAATAATTCGCTTTCGTGATTGCCCTTTATACTTTAATGAAAGAAGTAAATATTGGTTTAAATTTTCACTGTATGTTTCAAAGTTTTTAATAAATCCTTCTTCTTTAAGAATTTTGGCTATCGCTTTTGACATTTTTGTCGCTGGTATTTCAACAATTTCATGTTTTACCATATTTGCATTTCTTATACGCGTTAACATATCAGCAATATTATCAGTGACCACTAATAACTCCTTAATTTAATTATATTCATTTATTTATTCTTGTGACCAACGTTTACGACGTAAATGTTTTTTTTTATCCCATATTTGATTAATTTCCCCCAAAGATGAATATTTATCATAATAACCACAATCATTTAAAGGAAATCTTAAAAATTTTAATAAAACCATTCCATTTAATACTCGATTGATAGTTTTTGAACGTGATTTTGGTGTAGAAGAATCTATAACAAAAGTTATACTTAATCCTTGTATTTGATCAACGTCATCATATTCTATTTCTGGAAAAATTAATTGTTCTTTTAAAGAGAATGTATAATTTCCTGCTTTATCAAAACTTCTTACCGAGAAACCACGAAAATCACGGATTTGTGCAAAGGTAAAAAATATTAATTTCGTAAGAAAATTATACATTCTATCACCACGTAAAGTATTTGATAATCCTAATTCCATCTTTTCACGAATTTTAAACCCCGCTACTGCTTTTTTTGCTTTTGTAATTACCGGTTTTTGACCTGTAATTTGAGTAAATTCAATAATACTTTTTTTTAAAATATTCGTATTCTGTGCTGATAATCCCAATCCTCGATTAATACTAATTTTTTTAAGTTTTGGAATGGTATGAGGGTTTGAAAATAATTCAGGATTACTTTTTCTTAAAACAGAATGAATACCATTTTCATACTCTTTCTTTATATTTTCTAATAGACCATATAATTCTGCAATTTCTTCTAATGAATGTTGACTACGCATATTATTTATTTAAAATAATTTAAATTAATTTAACATTGGAATGATGAATGGGAGCTTCAAATTGTTTTATTTCCCCAACGTCACTTTCACTATTTGGTTTAATATGTTTAAATTTAAAATTAATACCTTTTACTAAAATTTTCCCTGAATTACGATAAATTTTAGTAATTTTCCCCGTTTTATTTTTATCAAACCCAGTAATGATTCTTACGTTATCACCAACTTTAACATGTAACTTTCTATTTTTTGACATTTATAAAACCTCCGGAGCTAATGAAACAATTTTAGAAAAATTTTTGTCTCGAATTTCACGAGCAACAGGACCAAATACTCGAGTTCCTCGTGGATTATTTTCCATATTCACGATTACTGCAGCATTATCATCAAATCTAATATACATTCCATCATTACGACGAATAGTTTTTGATGTTCTTACAATAATTGCTCGTACAACATCTGATTTTTTAATGGGCATATTTGGAATCGCTTCTTTGACAACACCAATAATAGTATCCCCAATTTTTCCATATTTTCGATTGCCACCTAATACTCGAATACACATAATTTTTTTTGCACCGGTATTATCAGCTATAGTTAACATTGTTTGTGGGTATATCATAAAGGTTTAATTTTAAATTAATAAAGATGATTTTGAAATAATTTTATCTACTGCCCAACGCTTTCTTTTACTAAGTGGCTTACATTCTTTAACTAAAACTTGATCACCAATATTACATTCATTATTCTCATCATGAGCTAAATATTTTCGTGTTTTTATCATTGTCTTTAGGTAAATGGGGTGAGGATAACGATTTTCAACCTTTACAACTACAGTTTTTTGCATTTTATTACTGATAACAATACCAACTTTTTCTTTTACAGGCATTTTAAAACTCCTTAAAATCTTTGTTTTTAGATCTATATAGAATTTAATTAATTATCTTTATCAATTAATTTCGCTACAGCATTACTTGTTTTTTGTTCTACTATCTCTAATCGAGATGTTAGTGTTGTTTTTAATTGTGCTAATCGACATTTAGCAATTTTAAATTCATGTGATTTAAACGACTGACGAGTGGCTTTTTTAAAGCGTAAATCAAATAATACTTTTTCAGTTTTTATAATTTCGTTAGAAAGTTCTAAATTCGAAAGTAATTTAATATCATCAAATCCAGAGATACCCATAGTTTTTAATTTTCGTTTTTAATAATAAATTTTGTTTTTATTGGTAGTTTATATGCTGCCAAAGTAAAAGCAGCACGTGCAACTTCTTCTGGAACAGAACTAATTTCAAATAGAATTGTCCCGGGTTTTACTGTTGCAACCCAATAATCAACTGATCCTTTACCAGACCCCATACGTGATTCTGCTGCACGAGCTGTAACAGTTTTATCAGGAAAAATTCTAATCCATAATGATGCTCCACGCTTAGTATATCGACTAATTGTTCGACGTGTTGCTTCGATTTGACGTGATGTAATCCAAGAGGGTTCTAAAGCTTGTAACCCATATTTTCCAAATGATATTTGATTACCACGGGTTGCTTTACCACACATTCTTCCTCTATGATATTTTCTATATTTTGTTCTTTTTGGACTTAACATAATGAAATTGTATTAATTAATAAATATACTTTTTTTAGTTATTAGTTATGTTCTTATTATTTTTTTAATATTTCATTTTTAAATAACCATACTTTAACACCAAGAACACCATAGATTGTATTTGCTTCTTTTGTAGCATAGTCAATATCGGCTCTTAATGTTTGTAATGGAACGCGTCCTTCACGAATCCATTCACTCCGAGCAATTTCTGCACCATTTAATCGTCCAGATACTTCAATTTTGATACCGTTTACTTGATCATCTTGAGCACATTGAAGTGCCTCACGAATTGCACGACGAAAGGCAACACGGTCTTCAAGTTGTTGGACTACAAGATCAGCAATAAGAGAAGCACTTGCATTAACATTTTCAACTTCTATAATGTTAATAGTGATTTGACGCTTTTTTGGTATAAACTTTTTAATATTTTCTGCTAACGTTTTAATTCCAGAACCATTATCACCAACTAATATTCCAGGCCGTCCTGTTTCAATATTTAATTCAATTTGATCACCTAATCCATTTCTATTTATGTAAATATTTGAAATACTAGCTAGTTTTGCTAGTTTATTAAGATATATACGAATATTAGTATCTTCTTCTAATAAAGTTGGATATTGTTTAAAATCTACATACCAAGTAGATCTATGTTCTTGTGTAATACCTAAACGAAATCCTAAAGGATGTGTTTTTTGTCCCATATAAAAATCCTTACTTTTTATTTTCTTAATTAACCGATTTTACAACAACTGTAATATGGCAGGTTGGTTTTAAAATTTTATAAGCTCGTCCTTGAGCACGTGGTCGAATACGTTTTAGTTTTGGACCCTCATCTGCAAATATTTCTGAAATGATTAATTTTTTTTTATCTAAATTGTAATTATTTTTTGCGTTTGCTGCCACAGAATGTATTACTTGCCAAATAGGAGATCCCGCATCATAAGGTAAAAATTCCAATATCATTAATGCCTCTTGATATGAACGACCACGAATTTGATTTAAAACTTGTCTTACTTTATGTGGTGATATTCGAACATATTTTGCTACCGCTTTTACTGATTGATCATTTGACATAATATAGTTTCCTTAAGATTTTTTGCATACATTTGAAATTTTGAAAGAATATTGAAATAAATTAATTGGAAAAATTGATTCTTAATATAAAAAATTTATTTTTTTTCTTGAAAAATAGGAATTCCATAAGCCACTTTAATAGTTAAATATTCATCTGGTTCTAGATTGTGGTATTTTTCCTTAATGAATTTGTTATAATGTGAAACTTTATTTATATAAATTTCATAAACCCATATATCAAAAAAATTTATAGATAAATTATTTTGTAAAGAAATTACAATTGAATATAAAGCTTCTAAAAGAAAATCTTTTTCAGTTGGATTTGATTTCAAAAAATAAGATATGTCATCACGGACATAATAAAAATGTTTAAATTGAACACTTTGTAAAATTAATTTTGCCAGTGGAGAGAGTTTTTTTTCAGATTTAACATTAAAAGTTTTAATTTGAAAGTTTTTTGGAAAGTTTAATGTTAATTCTAATCGTCCCATGTTTAATTTTTCCTTAACGTCTTGTTTTTTTATCAGCCTTAATATGTGATTTAAATGTTCGCGTAGAAACAAACTCTCCTAATTTATGACCAACTAATTGGTCAGATATAAAAACTGGAATATGTTGTTTTCCATTATAGACAGCTATTGTAAATCCAACCATATTAGGTAATATTGTTGAACTACGTGACCACGTAGTAATTAGATCTTTTTTCCCATCTGTATTCATTTTGTTAATTTTTTTTAACAAATGATACGCAATAAAAGGTCCTTTTTTTAACGATCTTGGCATTTTTACGAATATTTTTAATAAATTTTTTATAGATTAATTAGGAACGTCGACGAAGAATATATGTATTACTAAGTTTTTTAGCTTTTCTTGTTTTTTTGCCTAATGCTGGTTTACCCCATGGCGTTACAGGTCGAGTACGTCCTATAGGTGTTCTACCTTCTCCTCCTCCATGTGGGTGATCACAAGGATTCATTACTGAACCTCTAACGGTTGGACGTTTGCCTAACCAACGAGTACGACCAGCTTTACCACTTTGTACTAAGAATGCATCGTTATTACTCAATTCTCCAATTGTTGCAAAGCATTCTTTACGAATTAATCGAATTTCTTTTGAAGGCAATCGTAAAGTTACATAATTTCCTTCTTTCGCTAAAATTTTCGCAGATGTTCCCGCTGAACGAACAATTTGTCCTCCACGATTAGGGATTAATTCAATATTATGAATAGATGTTCCTAAAGGAATCTCTTCTAATGGTAAGGCATTGCCAATACTTAAAGCGATACCTTTTCCAGACAAAATTGTATCACCAAGATTTAAATTATTTGGATGTAAAATATACCGTTTTTCACCATCTTTAAAATTAAGTAAGGCAATTCGCGCGTTTCGATTTGGATCATATTCAATTGAATTTACAATGGCAGGTATATTATATTTATTACGTTTAAAATCGATTAATCTGTATTGTTTTTTATGACCCCCTCCTCTGTGTCGTATAGTAATAATTCCTCTATTATTTCGACCTTTACTTCGATGGTTCTTTTTAATTAAACTTTTTTCTGGTTTATTACTTGTTATTTCGGAAAAAGATGAAAGAGCTCGATTTCGAGTTCCTGGTGTATATGATTTATAAAGACGAATACTCATAAACTTGATTAATTTAGATGATTATTAATTTTCTTCTGCAAATAAATTTATTGTATCACCCTCTGATAATGTTATAATTGCTTTTTTATAATGTGATTTCCATCCAATATATTGGCCGATTCTTTTTTTCTTTTTTGGTAAATGAGAAGTATTAATTTTTATTACTTTAACATTAAATAAATATTCGATAGCAGCTTTAATTGTTGATTTATCAGATTTTGGGTTCACAACAAAACTATACTGATTGTTAGCTAATAATCTTGTAGCTTTATCAGTAATAATTGGGTATTTTATAATGTTCATACTGTTTTCATTAAAGTACGAAGAATTAACCATAATAAAGCTCCTTTATATCATTAACTGCAGATGGTGTAATTAGAATTCGATTTTTTGCTTTTAATAAACTTAATGTATTTAAATTAGATGCAGAAATTAATTCAATATTTTTTAAATTTTGACTCGATAATTTTAAAGGTTTTGTTTTTTCAGAAACAATTAATAAATCCTTTTTATTTTTTTTAGAAAGAGAAACATATTTACAAAAAGTTTTTGTATTAGGTTCTGTAAGCAATGATTCTAGATCATCAGTTATTACTAAGTTAGACTTTAGACACCTATTTAAGAATAAAGTTTGTACTGCTAATTTCCGTTCTTTTTTATTTACTTTTAAATTAACAATTTTAGGTTTTGGGCCAAAAATAACACCTCCTCCTTTCCATAATGGGGAACGGTTTGAACCAGCTCGAGCTCGACCTGTTCCTTTTTGGCGCCATGGTTTCCGACCACCACCTCGAACTTCACTTCTAGTTTTTGTTGAACTTGTTCCTTGTTTTTGAGAAAGTTGATGTCTTAAAATATCTCTATGAACCAAATGTTTTCCTTTCGACTTTGATATAGTTATTTTTCCATTAAGTATAGATAGTGTGTCATCTGTACTTTCTATAGCTATATATTTTTTAACACTCATATATTATTTTTCCTAATATTTATTTGGTTAATAATTTGTCATGTATATATTATTTTGAAGGAATAATACTCAGTAAATTTCCTGGTTTTCCAGGTACTGCACCTTTAACCACTAAAATATTTTCACTATTATTGACTTGAACAATTTGTAATTTTTTAATATTTACAGTTTTATTACCAAGTTGCCCTGCCATTTTTTTTCCAGGTAGAACCCGTCCTGGTGATGTTCCCATTCCAATTGAACCTGGAGCTCGATGATTCTTTGATCCATGAGTCATAGGACCTCTTGCAAAATTATGTCGTTTTTGAAGACCAGAAAAACCTTTTCCAATACTTTTTCCTCTTACATCAATTAATTGACCAGTAACAAATGATTGAACATCTAAAACTTGTCCAATATTAAATGTATTAGGGTCATTTACCCGAAATTCTTTTAAATATTTTAAAGGTTGAATATTTGATTTCTGTAAATGACCTAATTGAGGTTGTGTTAAAGATCTTGTCGATATAGTTCCGTAACCAATCTGAATTGCGTTATATCCATCATTTAATGTGGTTTTAATCTGTGTAATTATACAAGGCCCAACTTTTAAAATTGTAACTGGGATTATATTCCCTGATTCATCAAATATTTGGGTCATTCCAATTTTGTTTCCTAGTAAACCTAAAGTCACAATATTTTTCTCCAAAAAATACTTATATATATATTAATAGTTATAAAAATAAAATTCTTATTAGACTTAAAAAATATAATAGTTTAATCATTTGAATGATTAAACTATTATATAAATTTAAATAAATTAAAAGGTTTTGTCTATATAAGAAATATATACATTATTATAATAGTTTATTGTAAATAAAAATATTTAATATACTATTAACTATTTTTATTTTAGTTATAATGTTGGTTTATATCATTTTAATCTGATATATAATATATGTTACTAAACATAAATTTGTTAAAAAGGAGATTATTTATATGAATAAAGTAGTTGGAATTGATTTAGGAACAACAAATTCTGTGGTTGCTGCAATTGAAGGAGGGCAGCCAACAGTAATTACAAATTCCGAAGGTTTTCGAACAACTCCGTCAATCGTAGCGTATACAAAAAAAGAAGAATTATTAGTTGGACAAATAGCTAAACGTCAAGCCGTTATCAATCCAGAAAATACATTTTTCTCTGTTAAAAGATTTATAGGGTGTAAAGAAAATGAAATTTCTGAAGAATCAAAAGAATTACCTTATAAAGTACTGAAAGATAGTAATGGGAATATTAAAATTAAATGTTCTTCTCTAAACAAAGATTTTAGTCCTGAAGAAATTTCAGCACAAGTTTTACGAAAATTAATTAATGATGCTAAAGAATACTTAGGCCAAGAAGTTACAAAAGCTGTTATTACAGTGCCTGCTTATTTTAACGATTCTCAACGTCAAGCTACTATTGATGCGGGAAAAATTGCTGGTATTGAAGTTTTAAGAATTATTAATGAACCAACAGCAGCTTCTTTAGCTTATGGCTTAGATAAAAAACAAAATGAAACTATTTTAGTTTTTGATTTAGGTGGTGGTACTTTTGACGTTTCAATTTTAGAAGTTGGTGATGGTATTTTTGAAGTATTATCTACTGCTGGAGATACAAATTTAGGTGGTGATGATTTTGATAAAGTTTTAGTTCGTTGGTTAGTTGACGATTTTGAGGCAAAAGAGGGTATTAATTTAACTAAAGATATTCAAGCTTTACAGCGCTTAACAGAAGCAGCTGAAAAAGCAAAAATGGAATTATCAACAGTTGAAAAAACAACAATTAATTTACCTTTTATTACAGCAGATAAAAATGGACCTAAGCATATTCAACAAGATTTAACACGTGAGAAATTTGAGACTTTATGCCAAGATTTAATTAATCGCTGTCGTATTCCAGTTGAAAAAGCGTTAAAAGATGCAAAATTAGAAAAATCTGAAATTAATGAAGTTGTACTAGTAGGAGGTTCAACTAGAATTCCAGCAATTCAAAAATTAGTAGAGTCTTTAACTGGTAAAAAACCAAATAAGTCAGTTAATCCTGACGAAGTAGTTGCTATTGGTGCAGCAATTCAAGCAGGTATCTTAGCTGGTGAAATAACGGATATTTTATTATTAGATGTTACACCATTATCACTTGGTGTTGAGACGTTTGGGGGAATTATGACAAAACTTATTTCACGTAACACTACTATTCCAGTTAAAAAATCAGAACTTTTTTCTACTGCAACAGATAACCAAACAAATGTTGAAATTCATGTTTTACAAGGAGAAAGGGAACTTGTTAGTGGTAATAAAAGTTTAGGAAATTTTAAATTAGAGGGAATTCCACAAGCACCTCGTGGTATACCACAAATTGAAGTAACATTTGATATTAATGTTGATGGTATTTTATCGGTAACTGCTAAAGAAAAAGAATCTGGAAAAGAACAATCTGTGACAATTCAAGGTACTTCAAATTTATCAGAGAATGAAGTTGAAATGATGTTAGAAGAAGCAGAAAAGTATGCATCTATTGATCATGAGAAAAAAGAAAAAATTGATACAAAAAATTTTGCTATAGTTTGTTGTGATGAAGCAGAAAAACAATTAGCAGAAGAAATTTATAATGAAGAAACAAAAGAACAAATTAATGGGATGGTACGAAATCTTCGTACAGCTATTAGTGAAGATAATCATGATTTAATTAAAGAACTTACAGAACAATTAAAAACAGCATTACGAGAAATTAGTTTAGAAAAGACTAGCACAGATACGTCATTAGCTGATGATTTCTAAATTTTAAAATAGTTTATACCAAATTAATTCATTTTATTTTAATAATTTGGTATAATTTGTATTACTATCTTTTTATATTATCAACAATAATACACTCTGTTGTTAAAATCATACTTGCTATTGAGGTTGCATTTTGTAAACCAGATCGTGTAACTTTTGCAGGATCAACTATACCTTCCTCATACATATTTCCAAATCTATTTTTTGCAGCATTATAACCTATTTCAAATTCTTGTTCTTGAACCTTTCCAACAATAACAGGTCCATTAATTCCTGCATTTTCGGCAATTCTTTTTAATGGGGCTACAATTGCACGTGCAATAATAAGAGCACCAATTAATTCATCTTCTTTTAAATTAGTTTTTGCCCAAGTTACTAAATTTTCTGATAAATGAGTTAGTGTTGAACCACCTCCCGGAACAATTCCTTCTTCAACAGCCGCACGTGTTGCATTAATAGCATCTTCTAATCGTAATTTTTTGTCTTTCATCTCAGTTTCAGTCACTGCCCCGACACGAAGCACAGCAATTCCACCTGAAAGTTTAGCTATACGATCTTGTAATTTTTCTTTATCATAAGTAGTATCAGTAACATTAACTTGTTTACGTAATTGTTCACAACGAGCTTTAATATTTTCAATTTCTAAACCATCACCCACAATTGTTGTAGCATCTTTGGTAACAATAATTCGTCTTGCTTGACCTAATAAAGATACTTGAATATTATCTAAACTTAATCCAGCATCTTGAGTAATAACAGTACCACCAGTTAGTACCGCAATATCTTGTAATATTAATTTTCTTAATTCTCCAAATCCCGGTGCACGAATAGCTACAACATTGACAATTCCACGTAATTTATTCAAAATTAAAGTTGCTAATGCTTCTTTTTCCACATCTTCAGCGATAATTAACAAAGGACGTTTTGTTTTTGTAATTTGTTCTAAAATTGGTAATAAATCTTGTTGAACTAAAGTAATACGTTTATCGGTTAATAATATATAAGGATTCTCATAAGATACTTCCATTTTTTCGGTATCCGTTATAAAATAAGGAGATATAAATCCTTTTTCTAATTTCATACCTTCTGTAATTTCTAACTCAGTAATAATACCTTTTCCTTCTTCTAATGAAATAACACCTTCTTTACCAACTTTTGCTAGTGCATCCGCTATTAATGTTCCAATAACATCATCATTGCCGGCTGAAATTGAGGCAACTTGTTTAATTGATTGAATATCTTCTACTGGTTGCGCAAATTCATTTATTTGCAGAACTAAATATTGTGTGGCTTTTTCCATACCTAATTTTATTGATATTGGATTTGCTCCAGCTGCGACATTTTTTAATCCTTCTTTAACCATAGCATAAGCAAGAACTGTTGCAGTTGTAGTTCCATCCCCAGCAACATCATTTGTTTTTGCAGCAGCTTGCCGAATTAATGAAACACCCGTATTTTCAATATGATCTTCTAAATTAATTTCTTTAGCAATTGTTACGCCATCATTAACAATTTGTGGTGAACCATATGTTTTTTCTAAAACCACATTACGTCCTTTTGGTCCTAAAGTTACAGAAACAGCTTCGACCATTATTTCCATTCCACGTTCTAAAGCACGTCTTGCATTATCTTGATATAATATTTTTTTTGCCATAAATTAAAATTTAAATAAATTGAGGGAAGTTATTTATTTATAACTGTAAAATAAAATTTGATAATTCGGCAAGTTAAATATTTCATTTTATTAAAATTTTTTTGTTTAAAAGCTTTACGAAAAAGAACGATAACGAGTATTATTAAACTATAATACAGTTTGGGCTTGTAGCTCAGTGGACTAGAGCACGTGGCTACGAACTACGGTGTCAGGGGTTCGAATCCCTTCTTGCCCAATATACATAAATATTTCTTGAATAATAATTATTAAGTTACTGTATTATCTTGCTGGGGTGTCGCCAAGCGGTAAGGCTGTGGACTTTGACTCCGCCATTCGTAGGTTCGAATCCTGCCACCCCAGTTTTTATAAATATTCATTTTATTCTATTTTTATTTACATTATCCTATATGTCCACTAGACTAAATACAAAAATTTTGTCTAATAGAAATTAATGACAGCGCATATTCAATTTATAAAAGGTATTAATGAAAAAGTTTTACCCGATGTTCGATTAACTCGTTCTCGAGATGGTAGTACGGGAACAGCAACATTTCGTTTTAAAAATGCAAATATTTTAGATAAAAGTTTAGCATTAAATGGTGAGATTACAGGTATGTATATGATAGATAAAGAAGGGATTTTAGAAACACGTGATGTAAGTGCTCAATTTATAAATGGAAAACCTAAAGCTGTAATAGCAATTTATATTATGAAGAGTCCGGAGGCTTGGGATAGATTTATAAGATTTATGGAACGATATGGAGAGACTAATGAATTAGTTTTTACAAAAGCTTAATAAATAGTTAATGTAAATTTTAATACTAAAGAATCTTTGACAAAAATTTTTAGTATACTTTTTATCAAAGATTCTTATTTTTTAGCCTCCCCCTACGATAGTAATAATTTCAATTTTATCTTGATCATTAATGGTAATTGTATTCCAGCTTTTTTTAGTACAAATAAAATTATTATATTCAAGTACTAAAAGTGACGAATTATAATTAAGATACTCGATCAAATCAAATAAATTAATAATACTATTAGTACAATATTCTTCTCCATTTAAAAAAAACCTTTTCATTTTTTATTTTAAATTTTTAAAATATTTTATTAAAACCCTAGACGTTAATAAATAGAACTTGGTATATTAATATAAATTATATAGTTTGGCGGGTGTAGCCAAGTGGTTAAGGCAGTGGGTTGTGGTTCCACCATTCGCCGGTTCAAGTCCGGTCACTCGCCCTACTTGAACTATTTTAAATAAAAAGTAAGAAAAATTAAATATATATAACATCTACATATTAGTTTTATGTCACGTTACCGAGGACCGAAATTAAGGATTACAAGAAGATTAGGAACTTTACCTGGATTAACAAAAAAAAAATCAAAAAAAATTGATAGACCAGGTCAACATGGAAAAAATTTAGGTGATAGTAAAAAGAAAACAACTGAGTATGGAATACGTTTAGAAGAAAAACAAAAATTAAAATTTAATTATGGATTAAGTGAAAAACAATTATATCATTATATTAAGGAAGCTCGTCGCCGTAAAGGTATAACTGGATTAATTTTATTACAGTTATTAGAGATGCGGTTAGACACTATTTGTTTTTCATTGGGATTAACTCCAACAATTGCAGCAGCCCGTCAGTTAGTAAACCATGGACATATTATTGTAAATAATAGAGTTGTTGATATCCCAAGTTTTCAATGTCAACTTGGTGATATTATACAAATTAAGACTTCATATCAGACAAAATTTTTAGCCGAGCATTCAGATAAAATACCTTATAATGATATTCCGGCACATGTAGAATTTTTTGAAAAAAAATTAGAAGGACATGTGAAAAACTATTGTAGTAGAGAAGATATCCTATTAGATTTAAATGATTTATTAGTCATTGAATATTACTCAAGACGATAATTTTAAAATCAGAATAAAAAATTGTATAGTAAAATTTATCCCGGTTCAAAAAAATACTAATCAAAAACTAATAATTTCTATATTACTTTATGTTAAAATTAAGATTAAAACGAAATGGAAGAAAACGACAACCATCTTATAGACTAGTTATTATGGAAAATACTAGTCGGCGTGATGGTCGACCAATAGATGAAATTGGATATTACAACCCAATTACAAAAAAATCATCTTTTAATGAAGAAAAAATTACTAAATGGTTAAATTATGGTGCTCAACCAACAAAAACCGTTTTTCGACTATTAAAAAAAAGCCATTTAATTAAAATATAATGTCAAATTTTATTCGAAAATCAATTAAATTTGATAGATTTTTAATTAATAATTAAATTTTTTTAATTATTAATTAAAAACTTAACATCATATCTATTTTTTCTTTTTATCTATTCAAAATTATTTCGATTTAGTAAACAAAATAAAGATACTTAAATACTTGATTTTTAAGTAAAATAGTAGAGTATAAAATTGATGATAAAAATAATTTTTATTGGAGAAATCTAATGGATTGGAATATTACTCAAAACTTTTTATCTAATATTGTTTTTGGCATTTTATTATTTGCTATGATTATATATTGGGTTAACTTATCTATTTTTAGAGGAACAAAAAATTTACTACAAATTGGAAAATTCAGTGTAATTATAGCGAACATACTTTTATTTTTTGTTCTTTGCTCAAGGTGGATTATAGCTGGTTATTTTCCATTAAGTAATTTATATGAATCTTTATTATTTTTAACTTGGACATTATTAACTATATATCTATATCTAGAGTTTAAAACAAAAAGTAAATTATTAGGTGCTGTTTTATTACCTATTGGATTATTGATTAATGGGTTTGCCAATTTAACTTTATCCGCGGATATGCAAAAATCAAGTCCATTGGTTCCTGCTTTGCAGTCAAATTGGTTAATGATGCATGTAAGTATGATGATGTTGAGTTATGCAACATTAATAATTGGTTCATTATTATGCATTTTATTTCTTGTTATTTCAAAATTACAAGATATTGATTTACAATTAGTTGATGAATCTACTTCATTAGTTTTTTATAATAATATTTTTGATTATTATGAAGACAAAGTATTTTTACAAGAAAATAAATTATTAAAATCAGATAATTTACAATTCGAAAATGATATTCAAGAAATTGCTTTTTTAAAACTTTTAAAAAGTTTAGATAATTGGAGTTATCGAATTATTGGATTAGGATTTCCATTTCTAACTATTGGAATTATTGCAGGAGGGGTTTGGGCAAATGAAGCTTGGGGCTCTTATTGGAGTTGGGATCCTAAAGAAACATGGGCATTAATTACTTGGCTTGTGTTTGCTACTTATTTGCATTCACGTATTACTAAAGGTTGGGAAGGAAAAAAAACTGCAATTTTAGGTAGTTTAGGATTTTTTGTTATTTGGATATGTTATTTAGGTGTTAACTTCTTAGGCAAAGGTTTACATAGCTATGGTTGGTTATCATAAATAAAACTTACTTATCTATTTTTATTAAAAATAACTTATAATCCATACTAGGAAATTAATAAGGTTATATTAAAATTATGTCTCATACAGTTAAAATATATGATACTTGTATCGGTTGTACTCAATGTGTTCGCGCCTGTCCTACTGATGTATTAGAAATGGTACCTTGGGATGGCTGTAAATCAGGTCAAATTGCTTCATCACCGCGAGTAGAAGATTGTGTTGGATGTAAGCGTTGTGAAACAGCATGTCCAACTGATTTCTTAAGTGTAAGAGTTTATCTAGGAGCCGAAACAACTCGAAGCTTAGGATTAGCTTATTAATAAATTTGTAAGAAATTTCTTACAAATTTATTAATAAGCTAATCCAATATAAATTTTAAAAGAATTTTTTATTTAACACTGAATAAATAGGTTTAATATACTTTTTTAACTATTAAACCCTAGTTTTGAATATTTTTAGTTATTACTAATTTTTAATTATTTGAATTCCATCGTTGTAAAATAATTGTGTTTGAACCATCAACATGTTGTTGTGATTTAATTGGCTGAAATCCTATTTTTTGACTTTCCGTAATAATTACGTCACTTGCATAATGTTGTGAAAGTTTGTTAATAAAACTTTCTACCGGATATGGTTGAATCCAAAAACTTGCGTCAAGAACTAATTCATATTCTTCTCCATTCCAATTAAAAGTAAGATCATAATTGTTTGATTGTGGAATTACTAGATTAATATTATAAAGTTTTGAATTATTGACTTCGATTATTTTTCTCTCTCTCTTATATGGAATATCTAATTTGTTTAACGCATTTTCTAAATGAAGTAAATTTTTAAAACTTGTTTTCAAATTTGTAAAATGTGACATAAAATCCTTTATTTTTTTATTTATTATCTAACTTAAGTATAAAATAGTGTTAGGTTTTTAAACGTCTATATATTTTATATATATATATATGAAATAATAA
>Ga0208005_1000087_pt1:0-7500 | contig 38949 bp, 52 predicted proteins | sample DEB19_08_DNA_3_FD_184530 | JGI IMG/M metagenome (GOLD analysis project Ga0208005, IMG submission 184530) | Aqueous microbial communities from the Delaware River and Bay under freshwater to marine salinity gradient to study organic matter... | ecosystem: Environmental > Aquatic > Marine >... | reverse complement strand
AAATATTTTGTTTCATAAAAATTTTAACTTATAGAAATAGGTTTTGAAGAAGCAAGGCGAATCCGACCGGATAATGCCCAGCTTTTTAGCTTCAATGTTTGGTCATTTTCTAATTGAGAAAGAGGTATTAATTGTGTTAATGCTAAACAAATATCTTCTGTTGTAAATTCTCGTTTTTCATAAAAAGCATAATACATAGCTTCAATAATACTTTGACGAATTTCAGCTCCCGAAAATGACTCAGAAAGCTGAGCTAATTTAGAATAATCAAATGATTTCCAGCGATTGGGCCGAAATTCTTTAATATGGATTTTAAAAATTTGTTCACGTTCTTGTTTTTCTGGTAAATCTAAAAAAAAAATTTCGTCAAATCGACCTTTTCTAATAATTTCTAGTGGTAAAAGATCGACATTATTTGCTGTTGCAACGACAAAAACAGGCTTTGTTTTTTCTGATAACCAACTTATAAAGGTAGCTAGTATACGATTACTTGTTCCACTATCTCCTTTACTCTCGTTATTGCTAAATGCTTTATCAATTTCATCAATCCATAAAATACAAGGTGATATAGTTTCTGCTAACTCAATCATTTGACGAAGACGAGACTCTGATTCACCAACAATTCCTCCAAAAAGTTTTCCAACATCTAATTTTAATAAAGGTAGTTGCCATTCAGTACCAATCGCTTTTGCGGTTAGTGATTTGCCAGTTCCTTGAATTCCAACAAGTAATAAACCTCGTGGAGTAGGCAAACCATAATTCGATGCTTGAATACTAAAAGAGGTTTTTCGTTTTTCTAACCAAGCTTTTAAATTATCTACACCACCAATTTTTGAAATTGTTTCATTTACTGACCAATATTCTAAAATTTCTGTTTGACTAATAATTTGTTTTTTTTCATTTAATAATATTTTTATACTATTTTCATCGATTGTTTTATAAGTTGCAATAATTTTTGATAAAACCCGCCTAATACGTTCAAGTGACAACCCTTGACAGGCTCTTGTTAAACTTTCTAAAACTTGTTGGTTAATGTCAATATTTAGAGATTCAATTAATCGTTTTAACTCATCATTAATTTCAGCTTCAATAGGTAATTTAAATTTTAAAACAGTAATTAAATCATATAATTCTTTTGGAATATTTAACTCGGATCCAATAATAATAATGGTTTTTGGTTGAAGTTTTAGAATTCTACTGATATTTTTTAATTTTCTTGAAATTGAAATATCTGTTAAAAATCTATTAAAATCTTTTAATAAAAATAATGCTGGGGTTTGCGCATTCAAACGTTCAATTAGTTCAAGTGCTTGTACTGGGTTTCGCTTTGCAAATCCTTCATTATTTGGGTTATTAGTATAGCCATCAACAAAATCCCAACTATAAATACTTCTATTTAAACTTGTTTTAACATATTTACGAATAATATATTCAACTCGATCTTCTTCAATAGTATTAATGTAAATTATAGGATATCTGGCTTTTAATAAAAGTTTCAATTCATCAGTAAATTTCATAAAATCGTTTTATTACAATTTTCTTTAGTAAATTCTTATTATAGTAATTTTACATAAAAAATTATTTATTATTAGAGTAAACAAAATTCATTAACTCTAATAACTTATTTAATTAACGTTGTATTGCTAACTTCTTTCGACCCTTTTTCCTACGATTTCGTATTATTTTTCTTCCTTCAACTGTTGCCATCCGAGCACGAAAGCCCGAGACTTTTAAAATAGAAGAACGAGTTTTATTTGATAGAGTACGTTTTGTCATAAATATAATTTTTTTAAATAAAGACGAATTTAATAGTTATAAAATAAAAGAATGTAAAAAATCACGAATCAGTAAATGTCGTATTGTTATATTTCGATTTTGAAATAAATTATACGCTTCTTCTTTAAATTCAAACAATGGATTTCGTTGGCCATAACTTCTCCATCCGACAGCATCACGTAATAATGCAATTTTTTGTAAATGTTCTTTCCAAGCAATATCAGTATAGTACAGAATAATTGTGCGTTCGAAAGATCTAATTAAACCAATTTGACATATTTCAAATTCTAAAACTTTTGTTTCATAAGATAACCAAAATTCTTGAAATAAATAAGTTTTTAATTCAACTGAATCTATGAGAGTTAAATCATAATTTAAACTTATTAACCTTGTTTTAAAAAATTCTTCAATTAAAGAGACATTTTTCTTAACTTTAGAATCTTTCAATAAATTTATAACATCCTTAATAATTTGTTCACCATAAGCTAAAATTGTTTCACGAAGAGATTGACTTTCTAAAAGTTTTCTTCGTTCATAATAGACTATATTACGTTGTTTATTTAAGATATCATCATAATCAAATAAATATTTTCTACCGTCATAATCTCTTTCTTCTACCCGTTTTTGGGCAGCATCTAAACTTTTTGTTAATAAATTAGATTCTAATGGTAAGTCATCTAAAAGTTGATTTTGCATAAAATTTTGAAGTTTTGAACTTCCAAAATTTCGAAATAAAGTATCTTCTAAACTTAAAAAAAATCTTGACGTACCAGGATCACCTTGACGGCCACATCTGCCGCGTAATTGATTATCAATTCGACGAGAATTATTGCGTTCAGTACCAATAATATAAAGTCCACCTAAATTTTTAACAATTTTATTATTAATATTTTGATTTTTTTTCTCAAACTTAGCTAACTCAGTGATTAAAAATTTAATTGAACATTGATAAGGGATTTTAGGAATTCGAATTTGATCAATTTCGTTTAAAAATTTTAAAATTCCAGTTGAAGACAAGCTTAAAAATTTAGAATCATTAAGTAGCGAATTTAAAACACTTAAAAAGTTTTGAGAAGTAAAATTACTATCTTTTAGCAATGGAAAAATATTATTTAATTGTGTTAATTTACTTTTATTTTTATAGAAAACTAAAATATTATAAAGTTGTTTTCGGACTTTAAATGTAATGTTTCCACCTAAAATAATATCCGTTCCTCGACCCGCCATATTGGTTGCAATTGTAATACTCCCAATTTCACCTGCTTGGGCAACAATCTCTGATTCTCGTTTTACATTTTCTGGTTTTGCGTTTAACAATTGATATGAGAGATGATATTCTCTTAACAAATCAGCTAACATTTCGGAATTTTCAACCGTTGTTGTTCCAATCAATATAGGTTGTTTTGTTTTTGAAATAGATTTACATTCCCTTGCAATAGCAGTCCATTTTGTTAAACTATCCTTATAAACAAAATCAGGTAAATCTCGACGAAGATTAGGTCGAGCCGTCGGTATTTCTTCTACAGATAAATTATAAATTTTTTCAAATTCTATTTCAGAAGTTTTAGCTGTTCCAGTCATACCTGATAATTTAGGATATAATAAGAAAAAATTTTGATAAGTAATTGATGCTGCTGTTTCTGTGTTTTGTCTAATTGGAACTCCTTCTTTTGCTTCAACAGCTTGATGTAGACCTTCATTCCATCTTCTATCTGGCATAATTCGACCAGTAAATTCATCAACAATAATAATTTGATTATTTTGAATAATATAATGTACATTTTTGAAGAATAAGGCCGTTGCTTTAATAGCACTCAGAATATAAGGAATCCAAGGATCATTGGGGTTATATAAATCTTCAACTTGTAAAATTTTTTCTATTTGAGCGGTTCCTTGTTCAGTTAAAATAATATTTCTATTTTTTTCATCCACTTTAAAATGGACATTAACTTCTAAATATTCGGCAATTTCTGCTGCAACAATGTATTTATCAACACAAGTATTAACAGCTTGTGAGATAATTAATGGAACTTGTGCTTCATCAATAAAAATAGAATCAACTTCATCTACAATACAATAATTAAACTGGGGTAAAACAATTTGATTTAAATTAGAAGCCATGTTATCTCGTAGATAATCAAAAGCTAATTCATTATTTGTCACATAAGTAATATCAGCTTTATAATTTTGTTGTCTTTCAGAGAAAGACATATCTTCTTGGATTAAACCAGTGTCTAAGCCTAAAAAGCGATAAATTTGTCCCATTAAAATTTGGTCACGACTTGCTAAATAATCATTTACAGTAACAATATGAACACCTTTGTTTGTTAAAGCATTTAAATACGCTGGTAAAGTTGCAACTAACGTTTTTCCTTCACCAGTTCGCATTTCACTAATTTTTCCACTATTCAAAACTAAGCCTCCAATTAATTGGACATCAAAATGACGAAGGCCTAAAGTTCGTAAACTTGCTTCTCGTGTAATTGCAAATGAGTCAGCAATTAACGAATTTAAATTTTGTTCTTCTTGATATTGTTTTTTTAATTGAAAAGTCTTATTTCTTAGCTCTGTATCAGTTAATGTTTTTAAATTATTTTCCAGTGCATTAATTTGATTAATTAATGCTTGATATTTATTTGTGTTAAAAAATGGATTTTTTAGCATTATAAAAAATTTATAAAGTTCTACTAAGTAATAATATTTACTCGCTTATGTTGGGCATCTTTATAATCAAATTTTATAGTTCCATCAATTAATGCAAATAAAGTGAAATCTTTCCCATACCCAACGTTAGAACCCGGTTTAAATTTCATACCCCTTTGACGAACTAATATGCTACCAGCTTTTACTTTTTCACCACCAAACCGTTTTACACCTAACCTTTTTGCATTTGAATCACGACCATTCTTTGTACTACCTGCACCTTTTTTATGAGCCATAAATTTCTCCTTTAATTGTTAATTAAGATTTCAGTTCTGAAAGTGTATTCTCTAAATTTTATTGTATATATTTTAATCTATACCTAAAACTTTCAATCGAGTTAAATCTCTTCTATGACCTTGTTTTTTACGAGTTTTTTTCTTAGGACGCATTTTATATACAATAGTTTTACGACTACGGAAATGTTTTAAAAGTACTGCGTAAATTTTTATACTTTTCAAATAGGGTTTTCCTACTGATATAACACTAGTACTAGTCGATGGATCAGACTTAATATCTAAAACTTTATCTAAAGTAATTATATCTCCAATTTCCCCTGGAATATAATTAACATCATAAAATCGTCCTGGTCGCACAACATGTTGTGTCCCACCAACTTCTACAGTCGCAGCATTCACTTTTGGTCTTTTTAATCTCTTGAATATTTCCATCATTTAAAATTTCCTATTTTTATAGAATAATATTACAAGATAAATTTTAATTAAGTCAACTTAAATTCCAACTAAATAAATCTATAAATTTTTAAGCGACCATAATTCATCATAAAAAAAGTGAAAGGCTTTAGAACGATGGGAATCAGGATTTGTAAGAATAGATAATATTCGAGTTATTTTAATATTTTCAATTGTTAAAATTTCAACTGTTTTTAATTCAATTTCTTTTTCTATAGCTGAAGATGATACAAATGCAGCTCCTAAACCTAAACTTACTGCGGTTTTTATCGCTTCAATTGAATTTAATTCCATAATTACATTAAATTGCTTAGTTTGAATATTATTTTGAATCAAAATATTATCGATAAATGTGTAAATTGTAGAATTAGAATTTAATGTTATAAAATTTAAATGGTAAAGATCTTCTTTACTTATTTTCTTTTTTTCTTTTCTTGCAAATGGATGTGATTTTGGAATTATTAAGATTAATTCATCTTCAACAAAGTCTTCAATGTCTAGATTTTTCTTTAAACCATTTGGAATGTCGCCTCCTACAATAGCAATATCAATAATTCGGTCAGCAACTTTTTTTGCAATAATTCTAGTTGAATCAATATCAATATTTAAATTAATTTGTGGATAACTTTGAGCAAATAAAGTTAATATACGTGGCATTAAATACGCCCCAATTGTTTGACTTGCACCAATTTTTAAATTTCCTCGTTCTCCATCTTTTAAATCATTTAAAGCTCGACAACTTTCTTCACATAAAGCAAGTATTCGTTCAGAATACTGAAGAAAAACATTACCGGCTTCCGTTAAAGAGAGTTTATTATTTGTTCGATTTAATAATAAAATCCCTAAACGGCTTTCTAAAGTTTTAATTTGTTTACTTAACGACGGTTGTGAAAGAAATAGAATCTCAGCCGCTCGAGTAAAGCTTTTTTCAGAAGCAATAGCTTTAAAAATACGTAACTGTTGTAGAGTAAATGGAAGAACCATAGAATAAATATTCAAAAAGTTAATTAAAGAATTTTTTAATTGCGGATGGAGAGACTCGAACTCTCAAAACAAAAGTTACTAGGACCTAAATCTAGCGCGTCTACCAATTTCGCCACATCCGCTAATATTGTCTTATCAGTATCTTTTTTATAGAATAAAGTTAATAATAAAGTTTAAAGATTGAAACTTTTAATAAGTAATAAGTTCGTTTTAAATTTTCTTAATATATCTTGAAATGTATACTAAGAAAATTTAAATTTTATTCATCTACATAAAGACGATATACGAAACTCGTAGTTTTACCTCGTAAAATTGATTTTGCTAATGAAAGAGATTTTTGTGCTGATTTTGCTGCTTTTTTTTTCCAATTAGCTTTACGACTATTTTTTTTTGCTTTTGATGTCCGTTTTTTAGGTACAGCCATGATTTTTTATTTTTTTTAAGCGCGCTTTTTAACTTAAATTTATTGTACAAAATAGAGTTTAATTTGTCTAGATTTGTTGATATTCCGTTACAAAAATAAATTAAAAAAATTTGATAATTACATATTTAAAAACCTAATTACAAGACTTTAGTCTTGTAATTAGGTTTTAACGTGATAAGCGTTGAATTTGTTGAATTGCTAAACGACCAATATTATATAAAGCCCATGATGCTGCTACTAAAACAGGCGCAGCAATTACTAATAAACGAGTATCCATAATTGATAGTCCTCTAGAAATGTTAAAAATTTAAATACAGAAAATAATATTCATGACTAATGTCATACTTAATATTATATACAAAACTTAAAATATTTTGTAAGAATAATTTTTTATCTAAAATAATTAATTATTTTAAATGTAATTAAACTTTATTAAAACTTTGGCATTGAACTATCTTCCCAGGAGGTCCCCCTCCAAGTATTGTCGTCGATTTATAACGTTTCACAACTGAGTTCGAGATGGGTCAGTGTGGTTCCGCTCAGTACACTAAAAACACCAAAGCATAAAATCTTTAAGATATTAAAAACATCTTAAAGATTTCTAAAATTCAAGTCCTCGGTCTGTTAGGACATCTTAGCACATACATTACTGTACTTACACTTAATGCCTATCAAACGGTTAGTCTTACCGTGACCTTACTCACTTACGTGATGAGAATACTTATCTTGAGGTGGGCTTCCCACTTAGATGCTTTCAGCGGTTATCCACTCCATACATAGCTACCCAGCGTTTACCGTTGGCACGATAACTGGTACACCAGAGGTATGTCCTTCTCGGTCCTCTCGTACTAAAGAAGGCTCCTCTCAATATTCTAACGCCTACACCGGATATGGACCGAACTGTCTCACGACGTTCTGAACCCA
>Ga0208005_1000081_pt1 | contig 39253 bp, 53 predicted proteins | sample DEB19_08_DNA_3_FD_184530 | JGI IMG/M metagenome (GOLD analysis project Ga0208005, IMG submission 184530) | Aqueous microbial communities from the Delaware River and Bay under freshwater to marine salinity gradient to study organic matter... | ecosystem: Environmental > Aquatic > Marine > Coastal... | reverse complement strand
CCACAATTGAAAATCTATGCTTGTGGCTTATTGAACACCGTACCCAAAACGGTTGAAACGTTCAAATTAGTCATCGTGCAACCGCGTGAAGAACCAGCGATCAAAGTGCATGAGATGAGCCGCCATGATCTGATGGCGTGGAAGCAGTCAGTGCTTGATCCTGCCATCGCAGAAACGATGCGCGCTGACTCGCAAACGAATGAAGGTGCGCATTGTCGTTGGTGTCCTGCGCGTTCAGCGTGTCCTGAAAAGGTTGGCAAGGTGTACATGCTCGCCAACACGAAGGAAGTTGATGCACTCAGTGATACAGAAATCAATGCCTTACTTGGCGTTGCTGATGATGCCGAGCAAACGATCAACGCCATCAAACAACGGGCAACGAAAGCCTTAGAAGATGGACGCGCGCTTGCGGATTGGGAGTTAGTCGCCAAGCGCGCGCAGCGCAAGTGGCGCAGCGAGCGCCAGGTGTTGGAATTTGTCAGTGAAACAAAAGGCGCGTATAAGGTCACGCCTTTGACACCCGCGCAAATGGAAAAGCAGTTTCCAGACATGTATCAGAGTTTGGCTGAATTGGTGACAGCCGAATCAAGCGGATTGACGCTTGGGCGCAAGGACGCGCCAAACTTCACCGCTTAACGCCTTAAAAGGAAACTCTCATGTTAGGACTATCTGGTGGTGGATCTGGACTCCCCTATATTCGTTACTCGCCACAAGCAAACGCCTGGACGAATAGAGAAGGACAGGAAATCCAAATGAGTCAAATGGTGTTTGATATTGACGCCACACAAACGGGTTGGTTGCATTTGGATGTAGGTGTGCGTGATTGGCACCAAGATCCTGAGTTAGGACGGAAAGGTGCGCAGCCAAGCGAAACGCACAAGCGCGGATTCGTTGCGCGGTTTTACAGTAAGGCGCTTGGCATGGTTGAGTGGTCATCGAATGGTGCCGGCTCAAACATGGCGCTTGAAGGGCTTTATATGATGTGCTCTAAAGATCGAGCCGTTAACGAAGGCAAGGTTCCTGTTGTTAAGTACGTTGGCGCGGAACTGATGAAAGTTGGTAAGGGCAACACGCGCAAACCTAAGTGGGAACTCGTGCAATGGATACCGCGACCCGCGGCGATGAATGGCGAAGAAGAAGCACCCGTTGCGCCAGCGCCCAAGGTGGATGAAGAATTCTAAGCGTCACAACGGAACGCGCCCCGACTTTTTAGTCGGGGTTTTTTTGACGCCATAGAAAGGGGAGTCAATTGAACGCAGAACAAATGGCGAAGATGCTTGGTAACGCCAAGCGTTATAAGCGAGGGTGGTTAGCGTCTTGCCCTGTACCAGGCCATGGAAGTGGGAACGGTGATAAGAACCCATCGCTTGCCATCACGGATGGCGATAATAAGTTGCTGTTTAGGTGTTTCGGCGGGTGCGATCAAGAGTCAGTGTTCAACGCTGTCAAACCCATGCTTGGCGATGGAAGGCTGGCGTGGAACTCATTGCCGCCAAGAACGTTAAGACACGATCAACTCGACAACGTTAAACCGATCAGGTTGCGCGAAGTCTATGCTTGGGACTATGTGACAGACGATGGCGAGATAACGGCACAGAAGGTGCGTTATGAGCTTCCAGATGGCAGGAAAACGTACAGGCAATTTAGGATCGTCGAAGGGCAGCGGATACCAACGATCTCAGGTTGGGAGCCGATACCATTTCAATTGCCGCTGATGTCCGCCAATCCAAACAAAGTGGTCTTCATCACGGAAGGCGAGAAAGCGGCAGAGCATTTAGCGGCATTTCTTGGCGTGGTAGCGGTATCAGCGCACGCCGGAGCATCGGATTGGCCGGAAGCCATCACGCCTTATTTCAAAGACAGAAACGTTGTCATCTTGCCGGATCACGATTTACCTGGTTGGCGTTATGCCGCCAAAGTTGCCCATGCTTTGCAAGGCGTGGCAGCGCAGATCCGTGTCATTGATTTAGGCATGGATGTGATTGGTGATGATGCTTACGAGTGGCTCGATCAGGAAAACGATCTTGAAGACTTGAAAGCGCTGGTGCATGAAACGCCAATCTGGCAAGGCGAAGCGATTGAGCCGCCAGAGCGATTAGTTAACGAGAAGAAAGCCGAAAAGGAACCGGAGTCAGTCACACCTGAATCGGAACCGTTTAGCGATCAAGCGCCACGCAGATTTCGCGTTGAGATGTGGCGTGACGCCAAAGATGAGCCGGTGAAATGGTTAATCGACAAGATCGTTCCAGAAGGTGGCTTTATGGCGTTGTACGGGCCACCAGGAACGTTTAAGTCATTCATTGCCTTGCACATGGCCGCCATGGTTGCAAGTGGACAAGCATGGCTTGGCCATGAGGTTCATCAGCAGGGCGGCGTGTTGTATGTGGCAGGTGAGGGGCATGGTGGCATTGGCACGCGTATCGCAGGACTTAGAAAGGATTATGGCTTTAACGACATACCAGTTGGCGTCATTCGTTCACAAGTGAACCTGAGATCATCGGAAGCGGATTTCACGGATCTTTTGCTCGCCATCGCGGAGAGCGAGATCGAGAAGCCGCGGTTAATCATCATCGACACATTAGCCAGGGCGTTCGCCGGTGGCAACGAGAACGCCTCAGAAGATATGGGTGCATTCATCGCGCAATGCGGAAGGCTTCAAGCCGCCACACAAGCCGCGTTACTTGTTGTGCATCACTCAGGAAAAGACGCCTCGCTAGGACTCAGAGGGCATTCAAGTTTTCTGGGTGCCGTTGACACGCAGATTGAGATCACCCGCCATCAAGAACAGTTATCAGGGCAGTTGAAACTGACCAAGCAAAAGGATGGCAAGGACGGTATAGAGGTTTATTTTGCGCTGGAAACGGTAGCGCTTGAATCGCCACAAGGATTGGGATTTGAGGATAACGAGTCATCAACGCTTGTCGTTAAAACGTTCACGGGTGAGTTGCCTGACATTGATACGTTTGAGCCGCCACAAGGAAAAGGGAAAAAAACAGGGCGAGGAAAGCATCAAGTAGTGGCGCGGGAAGCATTACGCCATGTCGTAAAGACGCAAGGCGAGTACCGGATTATGCAAGGCGAAAGGCATCGGTGCGTGACGATTGATGCGTGGCGCGAAGAGGTTTACAAGCGACTTGGAAGCGATGTCGAGGAAAGCGATAAGCGCAAACGGTGGAAGGAATTGCGCGATACGCTGTCCGAAAATGGGTATGCCGCCATGAGAGATGAGTGGGTTTGGATAGCGTTAGCGTCCGAAATGAGTCGGAATGAGTTTTAGCGTCCTAAATAGCGGTGTCCGGAATAGGTTAAAACGTCCTAAAGTGTCCGGAATAGCGTCCGAAACAGTCCGGAATACGCCACGAACAAAAAGCGAACGCGTCCGAAATGTGTGTGTGTCTGAAAGACACACATTCGGACGCTTCAATGTTTCGGACGGTTAAGTAGGACGCTAGGGGTTTTATGTTTTTCCCATGGCGGCCTAAACGGAAAGTGTGAAGCGGGAAGTTGGAAGTGGAAAACGAAAAAGGAAGGAGTTGATGTTATGGCGGGTAAACAGCGAAGAGGGAAGGTTCATACGGATCTTCATGGCGGCTCACCGTTTGACGGATTGAAGCAACCGTTTGAAGAGAAGGATCAGATCCTTTTGGCGATGAACGCTGTGGCGGTGAGCGTCATGGCGAGGAAGCGCAAAGCGGATGAGCGTTGGGGATTGGATCGTTTGGCGGAATTAGTGAGTGAGGAAACGCGCTTAAGGTTTTGGAAACAGTTGGCGCGTTGTCGGTTGGCGTATCAAGCGCGTGACGTTGAAGGGTATCGCTCGGCTTGTGGCGGGATGATCAGAGCGTATGACGCGTTAGAGCAGGAAGCTGAATCGCTTGGCGCTGAGCCGGTGACGGTTGATGTGATGGAAGGTCAGCGGGAAGATGGGAGTGTGTTCGGTGTGGCGGCTAACGCTGACTCGGCTTGGGCTTATTCGTTGCAGCGTCCAAGCGTTGACGTGTGGACGTTAGAAGAGTTGGCGGTGATCCTGGCCGCGCCAGTGTTTACGCAAGCCGTGAGACTGAAGCGCGAGATACCTGGTTGCGAAGTGATGTCGATCATTGTTCCGGATGACGTTGAGCCGGTATTTGGCGGTAAATCGGAAGGCGAGTACGCGTTGAGCGACAAAGAGATTTTGGCCATGCAAAAAGTTGGCGAGTTAAGTCGAAAGGGAAAAAGGTAAACCTCCGGTTTTTGTGTATTTATGGATACGGGGAATTGTGGGGTGTTCGCTTTTACGCTCGACCAGGTAATTGGTCCAACAAGAACGGTTCTCGATTGCGATCGAGTCTGGATCGAGTGGCGATCGCAAACGCGATTCAATGCGAACCGAGAATTGTTCCGCGTCAAGCGTAGTCGGCCGCGGCCGCTCTTGAAACAGCGAAGCATGGCAAGCTTGGGGTCGGCTCGGGTAATGGCGAGCGATAACGTCGGTGCAAAAGGCCTTAAACGGGCCGCTGACGCGTTAAATTGATCGCTTGGCTACTACCCTACGCTGATTGGTTGATCGTTGATTGTAGGTGCGTTAAATGGCTCCGGTGAAATGGTTGGTTAATGGTTGCATAGGCCCATTACGAAAAAAGCGCCGATTGGCGCTTTTCGTTGGTGGGCGTGGGTGGGTGAATTGATCCAAAACAAAAGGCGCCTGTCGGCGCCTGGTTTGGTTCAATGGTTAGCGATCACGCAGCGATGGCCATTGGCTTTTGGATTGGATTAATCGCCCACGCTGGCGGGCTCTTGCTTTCATCGCCAGTAAACGATCGGAAGGGCATGATAACGCCAACGAAATTGGCGTTAACGTCCAGGTGGACTAACGACGCACTGTCGCCGTTGTGCGCAACGTGAATGAGTTGGTTTTTGCTGCCCAAAAGTTTCGCGGCTTTGGCGAATCGCTCCAAAAGCGCAGGCTTGAATTGAGCAATTTCGCCTGATACGCGATGGGGTATGACGCGCTGTATATCGGGAAACTTCCCATCGATCGCGCTAAAGTTGATAGTCGCGCCTGTAACTGCGGTGATGGCGCCCGTTAATCCGTCAGTGTCGATAATGACGCTATCAATATTTTTTGACGCTGGCTTGAGCAACTTGATAACGTCCAAAGGAAGGATAAATTCAGCGTAAACAATGTCCTCATTTTCTTGTTCGCTGCGGTGAATGCCAAGGACGTGTCCATCAGTGGCGGCCAATCTTGTTTCGCCTGCGCTTGCCGTTATATGAACGCCATTTAGGTAGTAGCGAAGATCGTTATCTGCTGCTAATACAGCAATGGCTTTTAATGCTGACAATGTGGTGTAGATTTTCATTGTAATGGTCCTATAAGTTAAAAAAAACGGCGAAGGCGAATGCGACGCCAAAAATAAAAGCGATGGTCCAGTCGATAAGGGCTTGTTTCATAGTTGCTAAACAGTTTGAGGGTAAACGGTGAAAACATAACCGAGATTGTCAAGAGTTGATCCAGCGCAACTCATGATTTCATTCAGCAGTGCCGGCGAATGCTTTTGGAGTACAGCTTTTGCTGCCAATGCGTGCCTGGCTTCGCAATCAAGTGCGTGGTCAAAAGGTATTGTTGCTGTCCAAAAGGTTTTGTTATCTCGGCGAATTGTCGCCTTAATACGCGCGCCTTTTACGTTGCTTGGTCCGAGATATTTCGTGTGAATGGCAATGGGCATTTTTTCTCTCCTGTTAATTGTTTCGCTTGATTGCGATGGTCGAAACAATATCATGACAATACTTTGATTGGTTGGCCGTTTGTCGGTAAAGTTTTGCCGTTTGTCAAATTTAAGGGGGAAGCATGGCAGGAAAGCCAGAATCCAGGCGACAAATTGCCTTGATTGAAAACTTGGGTATTGAAGCAATTGCCGACAGGGTCGCTGGCGGCGAAACTATCCGATCAATCGCTGCTGATCTTGGCGTCAATCCGAATAGGATCAGCAGTTGGGTTAATTCTAGCGACGAGCGCGCCGCCGCGCTCTCACGCGCACGCATGCGCGGCGCGCATGCTTTGGTCGAAGAGGGCCACTCGATTGTCATGCAGGCGACAAACGAAAGCTCGACCGTCGCAAAGTTGCAAAGCGATTATCTGAAATGGATGGCGGCGAAGTTTAACGCCGCTGCATACGGCGAACAGCGCGGGCCGGTGGTAGCGATAAGCCTAGATTCTCAAGCATGGTCGGCAATCAAGGACGTCAATCAATCAATTGACGCGCTGCAACATGATTGACGCCGTATCAATCGCTTTACCATGCGCGACAATTGTCGCTTAATCGCGCTTTCGGCGACAATCTAGGTCGATTTGTCGAGAATCATTCGCAATTGATAGCGATTCTCGATCAAAAACCAGCGTCAGATGCGAATGTCTCTCATTTGAGATTCGATGCGAACCCCCCTCGACCGATTTGGCGGGGGCGGGTTTGTCGCGGTACCCCACACCCGCCGCCTGTCGTTCCGACGAATGGCGACCAAAAAATTTTAGAATTTTCATCTGTATAGTGTTACGCTTGCACCAAGCAAGCAAACACATGAGGGATGACATGGCGATTTATGGATATGCAAGGGTTAGCACGCAAGAGCAAGTGGATAACACGTCACTTGCCGAGCAGATAAGGAAGATTCAGGGTTTGGCGTTAATCCGCGGTGAGGATGTGGGCCAGGTGTTTATTGATGAAGGCGTGAGCGGTTCGGTGCAACTGGCCAAGCGCAAAGCGGGTGGCGAGTTGGTTCAAGCGCTGCAATCGGGTGACGTGGTGGTGATTACGCAATTGGATCGCGCCTTCCGCGACACGGTTGACGCGTTGACGATGGCAGAGACTTGGAAAGCGCAGGGCGTGAAAATGATTGTGCTGGCGCTTGGTACAGATCCAGTGAATAACGGATCGAGCTGGTCAGAATTTTTCTTTACGCTTATGGCGGCAGTAGCGCGCCTCGAGCGCCGCCGCATAGCCGAGCGCATGGCCGACGGTCGTAAGAGCAAAGCGGAAGCTGGTGGATGGATTGGCGGCCATGTACCGTTTGGGTATCGCAAGGACGGAGATGGCAAGAGCGCAAAGCTAGTGCGCGACGAAAGCACTTATCCGGTGTTGGAATTCATGGTTGATATGGCGGATGAAAGAAAGAGTTACAGAAAGATTGCCGCCATGGTTAAGGAAGAGTTTGGGATGAATGTGACGCATACCCTTGTGCATCGTGCGGTGGTGAGCTATGGCGGACAATAACAACGAGATTTATCGCAAGTACCGTGAACTGGTTTTGCGGTACCGCAAGAACGCGCCATTGTTTGTGCGCGAAGTGATTGGCGTTGAGCCTGACGATTGGCAAGAGGAGTTTTTAGAGGCTATCTCGCGTGGCGAGAGAAAGATCAGCGTGCGATCGGGACACGGTGTGGGTAAGTCTACGGCCGCGTCCTGGGCGATGATTTGGTTTATTTTGACGCGCGGTCCTGCAAAGGTTGTGGTGACAGCGCCAACGTCATCGCAGTTATACGACGCATTGTTTGCCGAGATTAAGCGGTGGATTAAGGAGCTTCCAAACGCTTGGGGCGATCGTTTGGAGGTTAAGACAGATCGTATTGAGATGCGTGCAGCGCCACAAGAGTCGTTCATATCGGCCAGGACATCGCGTGCCGAGCAGCCTGAAGCGTTGCAAGGTGTGCATAGCGATCATGTGATGCTTGTGGCGGATGAAGCGTCCGGCGTTCCTGAAGCCGTGTTTGAAGCCGCCGCGGGTTCGATGTCAGGCCACAGCGCTGTGACGATTCTGCTTGGCAACCCAACGAAATCGAGCGGGTTTTTCTTTGACACGCACAATCGTTTGAAAGATGAATGGTGGACGCGTCGCGTGTCTTGCTATGACTCAAGGCGCGTGTCGAAGGATTACATCGCTGATATGGCGTCGCGCTATGGCGAGGAATCCAACGCGTTTCGGATTCGCGTTTTGGGCGAGTTTCCAAAAACGGATGACGATACGTTGATTGGGTTTGATTTGGTGGACAGCGCTTTCCATCGTGACGTATCGGCATCAGAAGATGCGCCTATCGTGTGGGGATTGGATGTGGCGCGATTTGGTACTGATGCCACGGCATTGGCGAAAAGGCGAGGAAACGCTGTCAATGAGATTCGCAAGTGGAAGAATTTAGATTTGATGCAGACAACGGGTGCCGTGGTTGCTGAGTACGAGGCCGTTAAATTGGAAGACAGGCCCATTGAAATCTTGGTCGATTCGATTGGTTTGGGTGCCGGTGTTGTTGATCGACTCAGGGAATTGGGTTTGCCAGCGCGCGGCATCAACGTTGCAGAGTCCCCTGCCATGGGTACGATTTACGTTAACTTGCGCGCCGAGCTATGGGGCAAGATGAAAGCATGGCTTGAAAAGCGCGATTGCAAGTTACCCAAGGATGATTCGTTGTTGGCGGAACTTGTTGCACCGCGCTACACGTTCAACTCCAGCGGCAAGATGAAGCTAGAGAGCAAAGACGAGATGCGCAAGCGCGGGATTGGTTCGCCTGATATGGCCGATGCGTTGGCGTTGACCTTTGCTAGCGACGCAGGCATTGCGCTTTACGGCAAGGCCTACACATCGAAATGGAATAAGCCATTGAAAAGAAATTTGAAGGCAGTTGTTTAACAGGAGAGAAAAGTGATTGACGATAAATTTATTTCGACATCGGAAAAGGCTTACTACGAAACGATTGAAGCCAATGGTTGGGTATCAGCAAACGATATTGCTGATCAATTCAATGTTCAGACTTATGGCGTTCATCGTTTGCTAAGGCATTTGCTAGAGCGCAAATTGATTAAGCGAAAGCATGTGTACAAGAACAATCGTTGGAGGTTTTACTTTGCTTTGCCTGGCGTAAGCGATTCTCTGCTTAAAGAAAGGCCTCCACTGGAAATGATTGAGACGTTACTTGGCAAGCAAGAAGATGGCTTATTGACGTGCGAAGAAATCGCCAAGGCTTGCAAGCTATCCATGACAACAACGTATCGTTACATGCTTCAAATGATGACCGACGGTGTTGTTGTTGCTGTTGATACCACGCATCGTTTTGGCGGCAAAAAGCGCCGCTATAAACTGGCTAATCAAAAGCAAGTGATTAACTTCAACAATCCATTCAACTTGCGGGTGGCGTGATGTCGATGTCTGCTTATAGGATCAGATCAAAAGCCAAAACTGATCGCGGTGATGCGTGCTTGAGCTACATACAAAAAAGATCAACGCCCGTCACGGTCAAAGAAATGGCCGATAAGTTAAAGATCAACCCGCGGCTTGTGCAAAACGTTTTTGATGTTTTGCTTGACGAGGGAAAGGTGACGCGAACACTCATCAGGGTTCAGTCATCCTTGGCGAAAAAGCCGGCATGGTCTTACGGTTACAACGCCATTGATCACAAGCCACAAACGAGAAACAGGAAGCTGGCTTGGAATAACCCGTTCAATCTTGGCGGTCCAGCGGCGTGAGAGATTACGTTGCAGGGCAGGCCACTTGGCGCACCGTAAACGATGAGCCGCCACCGCTAGGCGTGAAAATGTTGTTATTGAATCCTGGCGGTGTGTGCGTCATAGGCACATGGAGCGATTGGGCGATTGCTTGGTCGCCATTACCTAAGATGAGCGATGCCATCAAACAACAGTTAACGAGGGGAAATCATGACGGATGAAGAAGTGATGGAATTCGCCAGGCAATTGAAGATGCCACATAACTTGATGACAAATAAGATCATGTGGGCTGACAAGTTGATTGCTTTGGCGAATCACGTTGAAAATGAAGTCACACAGCGTTGCGAGGAAAGGCTTGAAGCGTTGTACAGAAAGTATGCCGCTGAGCAAGACTTTGATGCTTGCGATGTCATCCAACAGTGCTGTTTGGCCTTACAGGAAAAGGGAAAACCATGAACCTCAATCAATTGGCGGTAAAAGCCACAGTCAATAACTTAGTCGAGAACATTCCGATTGAAGTCAGAATGGAAGTGTGCAACGAAATAGCCAAAGAGTTGCTTGAAGAGTCCGACAAATTGCTTGATGAGTGCATTGAGTTGATCAAGAAGATCAGGGGCGATTAACACGCATCTTGATTTTTTTCAAGTCTTCAGATAGGGTTTGCGCATGAAAGCCAAACCCGTTTGGGACAAACCACGTCCAAAAAGCCTTGGAAAGCCAGACAAGCTATCCAAGAAAGAGAAAGCGTCCGCCAAAGCCATGGCGAAGTCAGCAGGTCGGCCTTATCCGAATCTTGTTGACAACATGCGCGCTGCGAGATCCAAATGAGCAAGATTGTCCGTGACTCACAAGGTCAATTGCTTCCGGCGATGGTGGGCAAATTTGGCACAACCACGATGCTCACCACGTCAGACGCAAGCCAGCAATCGCACGCAGCCGGCACCGGCGTGACGCTCATGCGAATCTCCAATGGTTCGGATGATGGCAAGCATTTGCATTTCACCACCGGCGCCAATCCCACGGCAACCACCGATCACCCGATTGTTCCTGCTTACTCGACCGAATACGTTGCTGTTCAGCCTGGCGATAAAGTGGCAATCATTTCTGGCCACAATCATTCGTTTCACGTCACCATTACGGACATCATTCCATGAAAACCAAAGCCGAAAAAAAGATCAGCAAAGTCATGAAGGAATACAAAGCAGGGAAATTGCATTCGGGTAGCAAGGAAGGCCCGAAGGTTAAGAATCCCAAGCAAGCCGTGGCCATTGCACTGTCTGAAGCCGGCATCACACGAAAGCCGATGTGATGGAATGTCCGATTGAAACAAAAGATCCGCTTGCGAATCTTAAGAATCGCAACTGGGCTTTTGCTAATGTGGGCTACGGTCCAGCCAATCCTGAACTGCCAAACGATGACTTTTGGCGTTCCAAATCAAAGACTTGGAACACTGATTTAGAGCAAGCCATGAGTATGCGCTGCGGCAATTGCGCAGCATTCATTCAAACGCCAGGCATGATCGAGTGCATCACCGAAGGTATGCACAGCGAAGAAGATGACGATTACGAAGGCAATGTTGAAAACGCCGCCGCGGAAGGCGAAGAAAATGATGACGATGAAAGCGTTGATCTTGAAGCTATGGTCCAAGACGCTGCAAATCTTGGGTATTGCGAATTGTTCCACTTCAAATGCGCAGCATCAAGAACATGTGACGCATGGCTTGTTGGCGGACCCATCACCAGAGATCAAGATAGTCGACGCACAATGCAAGTTATGCGTTTTTACAGGTCAAACTTCCCAGGCCAGGAGTGAATGGCGTGATTAAGCGCGGATCAGAGACGTTTTCCGGTTACAACAAGCCAAAGAAAACGCCAAGCCACCCAACGAAATCTCACGCTGTCTTGGCGAAATCGGGTGATGAAGTCAAGCTGATTCGCTTTGGCCAGCAAGGTGTAAGCGGAAGCCCTGAAGGGTCCAAACGAAACGAGGCTTTCAAAGCACGCCATGCGGCAAACATTGCCAAGGGTAAAATGAGCGCTGCTTATTGGGCCAACAAGGTGAAATGGTGACACATGGACATTGAAGCGGAACTTGCAACGGGCATCAAATCCGGCCAAAAGATGGATGACACGGAGATTCAAGCCGTTGTTGCCGCTGAACTTTATGACGCTGTTAATTTCATCGACTTAGAGATTGGCAATCTTCGCGCCAAAGCCACCGAGTATTATTTTGGCGATGCGTTTGGCGATGAAGAAGAGGGTCGCAGCCAAGTTGTTTCAATGGATGTGCGCGACACCGTACAAGCCATTTTGCCAAGCCTTATGCGCATTTTCTTTTCCAGCGAGAACGTTGTGCAGTATGTGCCGCGCTCCAAAGAAGATGTGCCGATGGCAGAGCAAGCAACCGACTATGTCCGATACATTCTGAACGAAGATAACAATTTCTTCGTGACGCTTCACGCCGCTTTCAAAGATGCTTTGGTTCGGAAAACGGGTGTAATTAAGTGGTGGATTGATGAAAAGGTCTACCAAAAGAACGAAACGTATAGCGGCATGGATGATGCGCAGCTAACGTTACTGTTGAGCCAAGATGGCGTTGAAATGGTTGATCTTCAAAGCGAGATCGACAATAACGCGCCACCACCCGTTATTGATCCAGTCACCGGTCAGCAGTTAACGCCAACCGTGATGGTTCACGAAGTCAAGATCCGCCGCAAAACAACGATCAAGAAAGTGCGCGTTGAATCGTTGGCTCCTGAAGAATTCATTATTGACAGACGCGCTCGCAGTTTTGAAGACGCCGATATTGTTGCTCACCGCAAACTAGCCACTGTTTCTGAGTTGGTGGCCATGGGTTACGACCAAGAAGAGGTTGAAGCCAATACGGGCGAAGATGAGCTAGACACCAACATTGAACGCATTGCGCGCAATCCTGCGCAAATGATGTTTGGCGAAAGTGACAACAACCCTGCGCAGCGCCGCGTTTTATATCTTGAATCATATATTCGACTCGATGTTGATGGCGATGGCATTGCCGAATTGCGCAAGATTTGCACGATGGGTCCGTCATATAAGATCGTTGCCAACGAGCCGGCTGACGATATACCGTTCACTTACTTTGTACCTGATCCTGAACCGCATACGTTTTTTGGCATGTCAACGGCTGATGTCACGATGGACATCCAGCGCATCAAATCCGTGATTCTGCGCAACATGCTTGATTCGTTGGCGCAATCCATTCACCCGCGCACCGTTGTCGTTGAAGGCCAAGTCAATCTTGATGATGTGCTGAACAATGAGAACGGCGCCATTATTCGAGCCAGGGCGCCAGGCATGGTGCAGCCATTCAATACGCCATTCGTTGGCCAACAAGCCTTTGGCATGATCGAGTACATGGATCAGGTTAAAGAAGCGCGCACTGGCATGTCGAAAGCGTCCATGGGTTTGAATGCAGACGCATTGCAATCTACGACGCGTTTGGCGGTCCAAGCGACTGTTCAAGCCGCTCAACAGCACATCGAGTTGATTGCACGCATCTTTGCCGAAATTGGCATGAAGCGTTTGTTCAAGGGTTTGCTGCGCCTGATCACGCGCCATCAAGACAAGCCGCGCGTTGTGCGTTTGCGCAACCAGTGGGTGGAAGTTGATCCGCGCGCTTGGGATGCAACGATGGATGTGAGCGTTAACGTCGGACTTGGTACGGGCGGCGCTGACGAGAAGATCCAATTCTTGCAAGCGATTACCGCCAAGCAAGAACAAATCCTTCAATCGCTTGGCCCCAATAATCCTTTGGTGACAATGGGTCAATACGCCAACACGCTAGGCAAGTTGATCGAGATGGCGGGATACAAAGACACAACGCAATTTATCAATCAATTGCCCATGGATTACACGCCACCGCAACCGCAACCGCGCCCTGATCCGTCCGAAGCATTGACGCAAGTACAGGTTCAGGCGATCCAAGCCGATATTGAGAAGAAAGCGGCAGAGTTGGCATTGGAGCGTGAGAAAATGCTTCGTGCTGATGATCGTGAGCGCGACAGGATTGAACAAGATGGCATCTTGCGCCGCCAAGAAATGGAATTGAAGTACGGTGTGAGCCTGGCGCAAACGCAAGCCGAGATCAACGCCAAGATGGCCGTTGATCGTGAGCGTATGCAAATGGAAGCACAGCAACCCATGCAACCCATGCAATGACCAACGAAGAACGTATCCAGCGCAGCAACGAAGCAAGGCGCATCTTAGAGAGCACGCTTTACCAAGAATCGTGGTCAGCCGTTAGGCAACAATTGCTTGACGATTGGGCAATGAGCGAATCGGTTGACGTTAGAGAGAAAATCTTTTCCGAATTCAAAGCACTTGAACGTGTGCAACAGTTTTTCAGCAGTGTCTTGGCAGATGGAACGCTCACGCGCGCCACGATTGATCGTATGCGCAAGCGGTCCGAATCGAAACAGGGAATCTTATGAGTGACGAATCAGTTGTTTTGGCGGATAATGCCGCCATGAGTGTGCGGGAAGCCGCACAAGCCTTTGAAGCATTGCTTGCCGAAGAAGACGGAGAACAGGCGGCGACAGAGGCGCAAGCCGAAACGGAGCCGCAAGGCGACGTTGAGGCGTCAGGGGATGATGCAGCCGATTCAGACGAGCAAGGCGAAGAGTCTGATGACGTTGAAGCATCCAGCGAGTCCGAGGAAAGCGAAGAAAGCAAGCAATCCGAAGAGCCACCCACTTTCACCGTCAAAGTTGATGGTAAGGAAGAGAAGGTTCCGCTTGACGAATTGCTCAAAGGCTATCAGCGCACCGCGGATTACACACGGAAAACACAGGCACTTGCAGAACAGCGCAAAGCCGCTGAAGCAGAGCTTGGTGCAGTCCGTGAAGAGCGTGCCACTTATGCACAGTTGCTTACTGCATTGCAACAACAATTGCAGCAGCAACAAGAATCACCCGTCGATATGGAAAAACTTTATAGGGAAGATCCAATCGAGTGGGTGCGGCAAACCGAGTTGCAGCGTCAGCGTTCAGAGAAATTGGCGGCATCACAGGCCGAACTCCAGCGCTTGAATCAGTTGCAACAGCAGGAATATCAGCGCGCAATGCAGGCTAAGTTGAAGGAAGAGGCGAATTTGTTGGTTTCTGCCATACCGGAATGGAAGAATCCGGATACGGCCAAATCCGAAAAAGCTGCATTGATTGATTTTGGCGTCAAAGAAGGCTTTTCACCCGATGATTTGAAGGGCGTTGTTGATCATCGTGTCGTAAAGGTTTTGCGCAAAGCCATGATGTTTGATCAGATCATGGCGAAGCAACAGACGGTGAAACCTAAGGTTGAAGCGCCAAAGACAAAGACTGTTGCGCCAGGTAATCCACAAGCCGCGAAGGTTCAAGTGAATGAGGTGACACGCGCCAGACAGCGCCTTGCAAAAACGGGCAACGTCCGTGACGCAGCCAAACTTTTTGAACATCTTCTTTAGGAACTATCATGACAATCGCATCAAACACCTTCCTCACCTACTCTGCAAAGGGTATTCGTGAGGATCTAAGCAACCAGATTTACAACATTTCTCCCGAAACCACGCCTTTTATGAACAATATTGGTCGCGGCACCGCTTCCAATACGCTGTTCCAGTGGCAGACCGACGCACTTGCTGATGCAACAACTAGCAACGCAGCGCTTCAGGGTGATGATCTCACTACCTACGAAGCCGTGACGCCAACCGTTCAGCTAGGCAATTACACGCAGATCAGCCGCAAGACTGTTGTGATTTCCGGCACCATGGAAGCCGTTAACAAAGCAGGTCGCAAGTCCGAGCTTGCTTATCAGTTGGCGAAAAAGGCCGCTGAACTTAAGCGCGATATGGAAACCATCCTGCTTGCTAACCAAGGAGCAACGGCTGGTGACTCGACAACGGCTCAGAAAACGGGTTCGCTTTTGGCGTTCATCAAAACCAACACGTCCGTTGGTTCGGGTGGCGGCAATCCTTCGTACACCACACTGCCAACCGCAACGCGTTCAGACGGTACCGTGCGCACCTTCACGGAAACCATCCTCAAGAGCGTGCTGCAACAGGTTTGGACAAGTGGCGGCGAACCATCCATCGTGATGACAGGCCCAGTGAACAAGCAAACCGTTTCTGGTTTCAACGGTATTGCAACGCGCTATCGTGACGTGCCAGCAGGTAAACAGGCACAGATCATTGGTGCGGCTGATGTTTATGTCGGTGATTTTGGCCAGGTGAACATTGTTCCAAACAGGTTCCAGCGTGAGCGCGATGCGTTTGTTCTTTCGCCTGATTACGCTGGCGTTCACTTCCTGCGCCCATTCCAGCAAGTTGAACTTGCAACCACGGGTGACGCTGAGAAGCGTTTGCTTTTGGCGGAATATGGCCTTGCTATATACAACGAGAAAGCTCACGGCATTGCCGCTGACCTACTCACGTCGTAATCTTGACTTAGGAAGGGGCGGGGAAACCCGCCCTTTTTTACATGGAAAAACGGATCTTTGAACAAGACGAGCTTTTAGGTATCACCCGAATCTGGCATTTTGATGAGGATACCGATACGGCTGTCATCGAGACAATCCAAAACGTCCAGCCCATTGTTGAAACCAATAAGACTGAATTCAACCAGGTCGATGAACGTGCAAGATGGTCAGGTGATGGTCATGGCGTGAAGGTCGCTTCTATTCCCATGAATTTATTTATGGAATTGGTAGGTAAAGGCATCACGCGCAATCAAACGGACTTTAAGCGCTGGCTTAATGATCCAGACAATCGACACTTTCGCACAAGACCTGGGAGGGTTTAATGACTGATAAACGGATTATTTCTGTTTGCGTGCCGGCACGCGATGAAGTGCATACGATGTTCACATTTGACTTGGTGAATGCTGTTAGCCACCACATTGGCAACACGGGTGACATTGTGAATTTGCTGATGAGCCAAGGCACATTGCTTTGCTCGCAGCGCACCGAATTAGTCATGAACGCCATACACGCGAATGCGGACTATCTGCTGTTTCTTGATAGCGACATGCGCTTTCCGGCTGACACCATTGCGCGCCTACTGGCCCATGGCGAGTGCGTTGTGGCAGCAAACTGCGCCAGGCGCAGAATGCCAACCGGCCCCACGGCAGGAAACTATGACAGGGAAACAGGTCGCAAAGTATTGCGTTACTCGATGCCAGAGGACACGGGCCTTGAGCAAGTGGATATGGTTGGAACGGGTGTCATGCTTGTTGACATCAACGTGTTTAAGGTTTTGGATATGCCTTGGTTTGCAACGCCATGGGATGTACAGGCCAAGGGTTACATGGGCGAGGATGTCTATTTCTGCAAGTTGTTGCGGGATAACGGCATTCCGTTGTATATTGATCATGACCTGTCCAAGCAAATTGGGCATATAGGAACCTTCGAGTACAAGCATGAGCACACTTGGGCACTCCGACCGATGGAAGATGAGCGCAGAAAAGCAGCTGGCGCTCCGGTCGAAACTCAAAAGGTGGCTTGATGGCACTCGACACATTTAGCGGACTAAAATCAAGTATTGCGGATTGGATCAACCGCGATGACCTAACGTCCGTCATTCCATCATTTATCGTTTTGGCGGAAGCAACGTTTAACCGCACGATCCGCACACGCGATATGGTGCAGCGCGCAACCGCATCGCTTGATACGCAGTACACGGAATTGCCAGCCGATTTCCTGCAAATGATCAACATTCAGTTGAACACGGCAACGCCCATGAAGTTGTCATTTGTGAGCAATGAGCAAGCCGACGATTTGCGCACGCAGTTTTTTTATAGCGCTAATCAACCCAAGTATTACAGCATTGTCGGGTCAACGTTTGAAGTCATCCCATCACCAAGTGGCGAGTTTGAAGTAGAGATGTCCTACTACAAAAAGATCGCCGCGTTGACAGATAGCAACACAACCAACTGGTTACTTACGAAATCGCCAGCCATGTATCTGTATGGCGCATTGGTTCAAAGCGCGCCTTACTTGCGCGATGACGAGCGCATTGGTACATGGGGCGCGCTGTACAAGGAAGCGTTTAACGATCTGATGCTCGAAGAGCAAAGGACAAACTTTAGCGGCACCACGCCGCGCATGAGAGCAAGGGGTTACTAATGGCCGGATCATTTTCGGATTATCTTGAAGATAAGGTAATGAAGCATGTGTTTACCAACACATCCTACACATCGCCTTCTTCCCTATATGTTGGACTATTTACCACGGCACCCACGGATGCTGGCGGCGGTACTGAAGTGAGTGGTAACGGTTACTTGCGAACCGCTGTCACGTTTTCCGTATCAGGCACATCGCCAACCGCGGCAAGCAATTCGGCTAACGTTGAATTTCCAACAGCAACCGGATCGTGGGGCACTGTTGTTGCCGCCGCTATTTTTGATGCGTCAACATCAGGCAACATGCTGTCATGGGCTGATTTAACGACATCGAAAGCCGTTGGCAATGGTGACGTTTTCCGTTTTGCAACTGGAAACCTGTCAGTCACTTTGGCGTAAAAGCTGAATGGCCCTGAATTATGGAACTGGTTTATACGGCGCTGGCAAATGGGGAACCGATGCCAGCGTTGACAACTATGGTTCAGCGGCTTATGGCGCAGGCAAATATTCAGCGCCAGACCAAAATTATGTTGAAGGCGAAGCCGTTGCAACGGGCGTCAGTACCATGGAAGCGGCTGGCGAGAAAACGCCAGGCAGCGGCAGTAACTACGGTTTTGGCACCTACGGAACAGGCAACTATTCAGGCTCATCTGTCATTTATGTTGACGGGCAAGCCACTGCCGCATCAACATCAACAGTTTCAGCGGTTGGCGCAATACTTTTCAGCGTTACGGCGCAGGCGGCAAGCGACACAAGCCAAACGGCAGACGCTCAAGTTGATCGCAATGCACAAGCAACAGCGCAAAGCGACAGCAATGCAACCGCATTGGCTTCCATCGTTCAAGAAGGCACAGCAACCGCGGCAAGCGTTTCAACAGTTACGGCAAACGGTGAAGGCCTGGTGGATGGCGCAGCAAGCGCTGCATCCACAACCGCAGCAAGTGCCGCCGCTGACGTATTCCTTGGCGCCATTGCCACAGCCGCATCGACAAGCGCATCAACGGCTGGCGCTGAAACATTCTCAAGCGGCATGGCAACAGCCGCAGCCGAATCTTCAGCCACGGCAACGGCTGATGTTGACGTTGGCAATTCAGCGTTTTCCGAAGCCGAGTCAGGATTTACGGCTGACCCAACAACCACCTGGTATGCCGAAGCGCGAGCAGCAAGCGTTTCTGAGATGGTCGCCAATGGCGAACGCAAGTGGGAACCCATTACACCCGTCACCACGATTTGGACTGACGTTACCAATCCAACAAATACTTGGACACCCATCAATTCACCGTGGCGAGATGCCGCGTAAGAGGTAAATAAAAATGGCCGATACCACCACTAGTAACCTTTCACTTACCAAGCCTGAAGTTGGCGCGTCAACAGACACTTGGGGTTACAAACTCAACACAAACATGGATACGCTCGACGCGTTATTCGCGGCAGCGGGTAGCGGCACGAGCGTCGGATTAAACGTTGGATCGGGCAAGACGCTTGCGCTTGGCGGCAACATGACGGGCGCGGGAACGATCAACGGTGTTTCAATTGGGCAAACCGTTGCCGGCGCCGGATCTTTCACAACGCTTACAGCGTCAGGCAATGCAACGCTTGGCGATTCAACAACAGACGTTGTAACGGCATCAGGCAAGATGGTGATCAAACCCGTTGTTGAAACGGCTAATGTTGCAGCTACACAAGCAACGGGAACGGTGAACGTTGATCTGACCGAGCGTGCCGTTAATTACTACACGTCAAACGCTTCAGCCAATTGGACGTTTAACTTTCGCGGTGATGCAGCAACAACGCTTAATAACTTCATCACAACGAACCAGTCAATCACTTGCGCGTTCCTGGTAACGAATGGCGCAACGGCTTACTACCCAACAGGTTTCCAGGTTGACGGTACAACGACGAACGTGACTGTCAAATGGCAAGGTGGAACAGCGCCGGCTGCTGGCAATACAACATCCATTGACGCTTATTCATTTAGTATCATTAAGACAGCGGCAAGCACTTACACAATCCTTGCCGCGCAAACCAGGTTTGCTTAAGGATAAATATATGCCCATTTTTTCATCAATAGGTGCGGCATCGTCAAAGTCTTTTGGGCTTTTTTCATCTTCATTATCATTTAGCGCCGAATATCTTGTTGTTGCTGGTGGTGGTGGTGGCGGATGGCTACGCGGTGGCGGTGGTGGCGCAGGTGGTTTTCGAGAGGGTACCGGCGGCAGCGCTTTATCTTTAAGAACATCTTTTGTTTATTCGTTAAAAGTTGGTGCCGGTGGTGCTGGAGCAAGCAGCGGGTTAACAGGAAGCAATGGCAATACATCAATTTTTGCCACGATTACATCGACTGGAGGTGGTGGAGGTGGTACTGATCCAGATCAGGGTAGTTTGTCAATAAGGGATGGTAATCCTGGTGGGTCTGGAGGGGGTGGTGCGTATGACCCTACGAACAATGTTAATGGATCAGGAGGTGCTGCATCACCTTCTGGGCAAGGCAATGCTGGTGGAAGCTCCTACTCTACCGGTGGAAATGGATATTCAGGTGGTGGTGGCGGGGGTGCTGGAGAGGCTGGAAACACTGACGGAGTAGCGCACGGCGGCGATGGTTCGGTATCTGCAATCAACAGCACAACTTACGCAGGTGGAGGCGGAGGTGGTTCCTATAACTACGCGACTGCTAAGCCTGGAGGCACTGGTGGCGGTGGTGCTGGTTCAAACAATTCAGCAGCAGGCGTATCAGGAGATCCTAACACCGGTGGTGGGGGCGGCGGCGCGGGCGCTCTTGCATCTAGCTCTCAGCCTGGCGGCACTGGAGGCAGCGGCATAGTGCTGATTAAGATTCCAGATACTCGCACAGCAACTTTTTCTGGCGGCGTCACTCAGACATCCAGCACTGCCGGTGGGTTTAGAACCTATACGGTCACTCAGGCAGGCCCGACCGATACTGTTACTTTTAGTTGAGGCAATCATGGCGCACTACGCAGTTCTTGATGAAAACAATGTCGTGATTGATGTGTTTGTCGGAAAAGACGAGCACGAGACACTAAACGGTCAGCCTGTTGATTGGGAGCAGTATTACGGTGCTAAACGCACCAGCTACAACACGTTTGCAGGCGAGCACAAGGCAGGTGGAACGCCGTTTAGGAAAAACTACGCCGGTCTTGGTTACACATACGACCAAGTGAAAGATGCTTTCATTCCGCCAAAACCGTCGTATGCGTCTTGGGTGCTTAATGAAAACAAGTGCATTTGGGAACCTCCAATTCCGATGCCACAAGACGGCAATATGTATCAATGGAATGAAAATTCTGGTTGGTTGATAAGAAGCACAAATCTCACCGCTGACAGCATTGGCGGCGACTCGATTGGAGCGTAAACCATGGATGCTAACGCTAGCGCTAAAGACGTGGAGGCTAAATTGTCAACTCATGAGGCGGTCTGCGCCGAGCGTTACGCAGGCATCAACGCAAGACTTAAACGCTTGGAGCAAATCCTGATTGCATCAGCCGGTGCAATCATTCTTTTGCTTGTCAACACTAACTTAAAACTTTTCCACTGACATGTTTGATCTTTTATCCGGTGGCTTACTTGGTTCGATCTTTGGCGGACTATTCCGACTCGCGCCAGAGATTCTCAAGTTCATGGATAAGAAGAACGAGCGCAACCACGAATTAAACATGTTCCAACTCCAGACGGATTTGGAAAAGATGCGTGGTCAATTCAAGATGGAAGAAAAGTATGTTGATCATTCCATCGCACAGTTGGACGCCATCAAAGCAGCGTTTAACGAGCAAGCTGAAACCGCCAAATCGGCTGGTTGGTTTGTGGCGGCAATCAGCGCATTAGTTAGACCTGGCATCACTTGGGCGTTGTTTTTCATGTATGCCGCAGTCAAAGTGGCGGCGCTTTGCATTGCCTTTCAAACGAACGCCAGTTGGTCTGAGGTGTTGACGCAAACATGGGACTCTGACGATTTTGGTTTATTCAGCATGTGCATTTCATTCTGGTTTGTTGGCCGATCCATTGAGAAGTATGGCAAATGAACGAAGGCATCCAAATCGCCAAAACGTTGTTAGTCATCCCTTTTGAAGGATGCGCAAAGCGTTTACCCGATGGCCATGTGGCGGCTTACCCTGATCCTGGTAGCGGTGGCGATCCTTGGACCATAGGTTTTGGCACAACAGGTCCAGACGTTACACCAACAACCGTTTGGACGATGGCGGAATGCGAAAGCCGTTTGGACGCTCATCTTCGGCACTTTGCCATGGCACTTGTTAAAGCATCGCCCACCATACTTTCCGCAGCGCCGCGCCGATTCGCCGCTGTCCTGTCATGGGTCTACAATTGTGGCCTTGGGAATTATCGGATTTCAACCTTTAAGCGACGCGTGGACGCCGGCGATTGGGCTGGCGCGCGAGAGGAGTGCGTAAAGTGGAACAAGGCACGCGGACACGTCATGCGTGGCCTTACAAGAAGACGCGAAGCCGAAGCCATGATGATGAGATAACGCCATGCTTGCACCGTTAAAAATTCCGCCAGGCGTATACCGGAACGGCACAAATTACCAAGCCGCGGGAAGGTATTGGGATTCCAATCTTGTGCGCTGGTACGAAGGAACGATGCGCCCGATTGGCGGATGGGTGAAAGCGTCAGGCGATACGTTTTCAGGTTCAGCGCGCGGCATGTTCAGTTGGCGCGATAACGAATATGATCGTTGGCTTGCCGTTGGTACGCACTCAAAACTTTACGTTTGGAATGGCGGAAACTTCTATGACATCACGCCATCAGGTTACACAGTAGGGCGCCAAAACTCATTCACGGGTTATGGGTACGGCGCTGCGAATTACGGTTTAAGCACTTATGGCACCAAGCGCACTGTTGGCGCTGAGTTGGACGCCACAACGTGGACGCTAGATAATTGGGGTGAATATCTTGTTGCTTGCGCCAATAGCGATGGCAAGTTGTACGAGTGGCAAAACAACGTTGGCTCGATTGCCGCTGTTATCACGAATGCGCCAACGGATAACACGGCACTCATTGTCACGCCAGAGCGCTATATGTTTGCGCTTGGCGCCGGCGGCAACCCGCGTTTAGTGCAATGGTCTGACCAGGAAGACAACACAACCTGGACGCCATCAGGATCAAATACCGCGGGATCGTTAGAGCTTCAAACCAACGGTCGCATTTTGGCGGCTAAACGCGTTCGCGGTCAGGTGTTGATCTTGACCGAAACGGACGCTCATGTGATGAATTATCTTGGTCCGCCATTGGTATATGGTCAAGAAAAGGTTGGTTCGTTTTGCGGTTTGATTGGTCCGCAAGCCGTTGCCGTGATTGAAGGCGGCGCCGTTTGGATGTCAGACAAATCGTTTTTCTTATTCAATGGCCAACTTCAACCATTGCCTTGCAGCGTTGGCGATTATGTCTTTACCGACATCAATCTTGATCAAGTGGCGAAGATTTATTCGGGACACAATTCGGCTTTCGGTGAAGTGTGGTGGTTTTACCCATCAGCAGATAGTAATGAGTGCAATCGCTATCTGATTTGGAATTACCGCGAAAACCATTGGGCGATTGGCGAATTGGCGAGAACATGCTGGACGGATGCCGGTGTGTTCACCAACCCGCTATCCGTTGGAACCGATGGGTTCCTGTATGAACACGAAAACGGATGGACTAACAACGGCACGCCCATCACATCCACGCGTTACGCCGAATCAGGTCCAGTTGAAATTGGCGCCGGTGATCGTTTCATGTCTGTCCGCCAAGTGCTGCCGGATGAAAAGTCACAAGGTCAAGTGAAGTTGACGTTTTACACACAATCAACACCGGAGTCTTCCTCCACAACGTATGGCCCTTACTCGATGCAACCTTACACGAATGTAAGGTTCACGGGTCGCCAGGTAGCGATGCGCGTTGACGGAAATGCTGATGCCGATTGGCGTGTTGGAACGATTCGTTTGGATGCTGTAGCGGGAAGCGGACGATGAGACTACCCAATCCGCCACAAGATTACTCGGCGCCGATTGAGCGCGAACGCAATCGAGCGATTGAAAGCGCTGATGCGTTGAATCTGAAGAAGTTGCAGGATGTCGAGTTTGTTGAAGGTGCGCGCTTGATTTTGCGCTCGCCCAATGGAACGCGTTACAACATTGCAGTTAGTAACGCCGGCGTGATTAGCGCAACAGCAATTTAGAGGTAAACATGGCAACGAAAGCAGACATTCAAACGCTCTATCAGCAAACGTTAAACCGCGCGCCGCGTGACGATGAAGTCAACTGGTGGCTCATGTCCGCCAATAACGAAAAGTGGACACCGGCGCAATTACGCGGAGCGTTTCTGCGCGATGCCATTCCAGAGCTTTACACGTCAACGCTTGGACGCTCGCCAAATCCTGATGAAGTGGCGTATTGGCAATGGGCGCAAGGTGAGTTGGCATCACCTGCTGCATTGCGTACTGAGTTTATACGTTCAGCGCAACCCGAAATAGCGATCAATGCCGCAAGGCAAGCCGGTGCCAATAGGCAAATGCAAGGCATTACGGCGACAGGTTTAGCGGGTCGCACTTATACGCCATACGCCGGCGATTACACGCGTTATGGCTTTGGCCCTGAATCGTTGCTATTTACCAACACTGGTCAAATAACGCCATACACACTACCGGAAGGTTCTAAGTGGCGGACTGCTGCCGCTGAAGCATCACCATCCGATCAAACCGATCAAGTAACTAGTCAGGCGACAAAAGATGCCGCTGCTGCAACGCAACAAGTAGCGCAAAACGTTGGTTCTTCAGTCACGCAAGGCGCAACTAACCAGCAACTTCAAACGACTGGCGGAACATCCACATCAACGGGTGGTTTGCTTGACATGGGCAAGGACAATTTCATTGATGATCGGTCAATTTTATCGACTGGTGGACCAGTCACAGACAGTCTTTTGAATGTTCAAACGCAACCCGTTATTCAGCAGCCCGTAGTCAACGAAACCATTGCAACGCAACCCGTTGTCAATCCTTACGATCAACAAGTCACGAGTTGGTATCAAGGTTTGCTAGGACGCGCGCCAACGCAAGCCGACTTAAATTATTGGGGTGGCGAACTGGCCAAAGGCATTGACGCTGGCGCGATTCAGGAAAGCATTGCAACATCACCCGAAGCCCTGCTGAATCGTGAATATCGCATGTCATTGGGTCGCACGCCAACGCAAGCCGATTACAACTATTGGCTTGGCGATGTGTATGGCCAAGGCACATCAATCGGTGACATCCGCCAAGCGATCAGATCATCACCTGAAGCGCAACTGTTTTCTGGTTACAACACGGCAGCGCAAAACGTCCAACTTCAACCGTATGACTTTTACTTGAATCAGTTGACGGGTGGCGCGCCAGTGCAAGGTTTATTGTCAGCGATCAACCAACCACAGTTTGTCAACAATGGACTGCTAGCGACATCATGAACGCCTTTGATGCCGCCAATTGGAAACGGTGCATTCCGATCATTGAATCCGCATTGCAATACAGCGGCGGCACGCATAATATCGACGATATTGAACGAGCAATTACCGCCAAAACGATGCAGTTTTGGCCAGGTGCGCAGTCAGCAGTTATCACAGAGATTCAGGTTTACCCTCGCCTCAAAGCGCTTCACTATTTTCTTGCTGGCGGGAACCTCGAAGAACTCGCGCGTATGCGTCCAATCATTGAGCATTGGGCCGAATCAATCGGATGTCAACGAGTCACGTTAGCCGGAAGACGAGGTTGGATTCGTTCGTTTTTGGCGGATGAAGGTTATCAAGAGAAATGGGCGGTCATGTCCAAGGAGTTGAAGAAATGAGTAAAGGCGGCGGCGGATCAACATCAACTTACCAGCCTGATCCTGAATTCAAACAAGCAGCGCTTCAAAACTATGCGTTTGCCCAACAAGTTGCACAGCAACCTTATCAGGCTTATGGCGGACCAAGGATTGCAGGATTTACGCAACCGCAGCAAGAAGCCATGGCAGCGATCCGCCAGTCACCATTAAGCCTCGGCGAGTCCATGCAGCAATTTTATAACCCGTACAACGAACAGGTGATCGGGAATACGCTGCAAAACATCGAGAATCAACGATTGATGCAACAGCAACAAACCCGCGCGCAAGCCGCCAAAGCTGGCGCATACGGCGGAACGCGCCAAGCAGTGCAAGAAGCGTTGCAACAACAAGCGGCGCTGCAAACGGGCGCTCAAGCCGCGGCACAATTAGCGCAGCAAGGATTTGGCCAGGCAGCCGCGCTCGGTGCGCAAGACATTGGTTTACGCCAACAAGCCGCAGCAGGACTGCAAGGTGTTGGCGCTCAACAGCAAGCCATGAATCAAGCCAATTTAGATTTGGCGTATCAAGACTTTTTACGCCAACAGCAATATCCACTTCAGCAATTGCAAATCCTTCAACAAGGTCTTACGCAAATGCCATCGGGTGGAACACAGCAAACAACGCAAAACCTTTCCGGCGCACAACAGTTTGGGCAAGGATTGAGCAACGTTGCGGCGCTTGCTTATCTGTTTTCCGATAAGCGCATGAAGGAAAACATTTCAAAGATGAAGTCACCACTTGCTGCGCTTGGCGGCATGAACGGTTACGAATACGAATACAAAGGAAGCGACATGCCAACTGGCGGCGTGATGGCGCAAGAAGTTGAACGTGTGATGCCAAACGCCGTGGCTTATGGCGGCAACGGCATGAAGATGGTTAATTATCCTGAAGTCACTGGTTTGCTGGTTGAAGCGGTCAAGGAACTTGATCGCCGCACAAGGGGTTAAATATGGCGCTTTTAGACTTTCTTTTTGGCGGTCCATCGTATAGCACGCTGCCGAATTCGCCAGAATCACCTATGCAAGGTGCATCGCCAAATGTCCTGCAACGTTTTGGCGCTGGACTTGATCGCATTTCAACGATACCAGGATTGCCTACGCCAGCAATGGATGAAGAAGAGCGTATGCGACAACGCTGGATGACGCTTGCAAACATTGGATCTTCGTTAGCGCGTGGCGGCACTGCTGCCGAAGGGTTGCAACAGGCAAGGCAACAAGCGTTGCAACAACAAATTCTTGGCGTGCAGTTTCAGCAAATGCAGCAACAACAATTGCGCGAACAAGCGTTACGCCAAGCGCTAACAGCAAAGCCAACAGAGGCGCAACAATTTGCCGCTGGACAGAAAGCGTTAGAGGTTGGTGGTCAAGGCCCGACGATGGGTGCGGCAAGGATGCAAGAACAAGCCGTTGCAGCTGCAACGCCATTTGCAACGCTTACGCCAGAGCAAAAACTTATTGCCTCGCAAATGCCTTATGCAGAAGCCGTTAAGTACATTGGCGAAAATGTTAAGCAGGAAGAGTTTGGAACGAGCGCAAACACAGGAATGATTGGCGGAAGGCCTGTTAATTACGTCATTGGGAAGCGTGGTGGTATACGCGTGCTAGATGTATCGCCAAGACCTGATGAAGAGCAAATTAGGACTGGCAATCGAATTCTCATACGTGATAAGAACACCGGAAAAACAATTGATTCTTATAGCGTTGAAATGTCACCTTATGAAGCAGCGCAAAACCTTCGTGCAATAAGCGCTCAAGATTTGGCGGAAAGAAAGTTTGGCGAAGAAAAGTGGATGAACCGCCAACAAGTAGGGTTTAGACAGCAAGAGCTTGGCCAAGGCGCCGCTCGCCTTGCTCAGAGCGATATTGACATCACAACCGACGCCGCTGGAAATCTATTTAGAGTGTCGAAAACAGGCGCTCCAACGACTGCCGTATATGGGCCAAGTGGCGAGCAATTCAAGAAAGAAGGGCAAAAGATTCCAACGGCGGTAACGGAAGAGTTTGTAAAGAATCAAGCCAATATCAATTCGATTGATAACGCCATAAAGCTGGTGCAAGACAATCCTGGCGCAACAGGGCCGGTAACAGGAAGACTTCCGTCATCCATACGCGATCCATTGGCGGATCAAAAGAATGTTGAAACGCGTGGTGCCGTTGCTCGCATTGGAAGTTTACTCATTAAAGATATATCAGGCGCTACTGTTCCTGTTGCCGAGGTTCCGCGACTTGCGCCATTTATTCCTTTGCCAACGGATGATGATAAGACCATTCAAACCAAACTGAGTGGCTTGAAGCGTGAAATATTAAACATTGAAGAAGAGCGTAAAAAGCAGTACACGGCACAAGGTATGAATTACCCGACGATTAAGTATGAAGGCAGTCCTATGACATTACCTACACAAGCCGTACCGAATATCATGCAGCAATACGGATTGACGCCAAGGAAGTAGTCATGACTAATATTGAACGCGTATCAGCAAACCTTCGTAAAATGTTTGAACAAGGCGCGCCACAAACGGATATGGAATCCTATATTCGGATGGAAGGTTACACGCCACAGCGCTATCTTGCCGCCATGGGTCGAATGAAACGTGGCGTTGGTGAGGTTGAAGCCGGCGCGTTTCGCACATTTATGCAGGGCTTGTCATTTGGCTTTTCTGATGAAATAGAAGCCGCGGTCAAGGCAGCATTTACCAAAGGCTCTTATCAAGACAATGTTGAAGCGGTAAGAGAAGGTATTAAGCAATACCAAAAGCAAAATCCTGTTGCCGCCATGTCATCAGAATTGGCGGGGGCATTGCTTCCGGCTGCTGTAACCATGGGCGCTGCCGCACCAGCCGTTGCCGCTCGCGCACCGCAACTTGCCGGAGCTGTAACCAGAGGCGCACAAGCGGTTACCAGCGCATTACCGTCCGCTATGCAAGGCACTAACATTGGCGCGCAAGTAAGCCGCGGTGCGCTCTATGGCGCAGCCGGTGGCGCGCTTGGCGGCGCGGGGCAAGCTGAAGGCGATATGTCCAGTCGCTTACAAGGCGCGGCTGTTGGCGCTGGCCTTGGCGGAGCCATAGGCGCTGCCGTTCCGCCGGCTATGGGTCTTATAGGTTATGGCGCTGGAAAAGCGCGTGATGTTTTGGGAAGAAGCGGTGCTGCTGCGCAACAAAAGGCTTCGCAGTTAATCATTCAAGGCATGGAACGCGATCAATTAACACCGCAAGAATTGCAGCGAAGATTGATGCAATCAACGCCAGGAAAACCAACGACACTTGCTGACATTGGCGGCGAATCATTATTGTCTCGCGCGTCAGGCGCAGTAAACGTGCCTGGTGCCGCCAAAAGTGAAAAGGGTGAATTCTTGCAAGAGCGTGTCCGCACGCAGTCAGATCGTGTTATTGCTGATTTAGCCGCGGCAGCGCAAGAGCGTTTACAAAACACCAATACATTGCTTCGAGATCTAACGGATCAACAAAAGCAAAAAGCTGCACCGCTTTACGCCAAAGCATACGACACACCAGTTGGCGTGTTAAACGATAAAGAGTTGCTGAAATATCTTGACAGGCCAGCATTCAAAAAGGCTTACGCTCGCGCTGTTAGCATGGCGGCTAACGAGGGCGAATCGCTACCTCAGATTTATCGTTTCAAGACTGACGGTAACGGCAGACCTATTTATGACGAAGATGGCTTGCCAGTTTATGGCGATCTTGAGGACTTGCCAAACGTCAAGGTGCTTGATTGGATGAAGCGCGGCTTGGATGATGTGATCAACGCCAAACAAACCAAAGAAGGATTTGGGTCAACTGAAGCGCGCGTTATACGCAACGCCAAAAACGAATTCCTTAATCGTTTAGATGAGTTGGTGCCAAGCTATCGTGACGCTCGCGCTGTTTTTGCTGGCGACGCAGCGCTTAAGGACGCCATCGAGCAAGGCAGAAAAATCTTTACGATGCCTGAAAACGATTGGCGCGAAGTGGCGGCTGACTTCAATAAGCTGACAGACATGGAACGAAACATGTTTAGAGCTGGTGTCGTTGATGCCGCCAAGATTCAAGCCGATCGCATTACCCGTGAGTTTGGCACAGCCAGGGATGTAACGCGATTGTTCGACAACACACAAACGCTTGGAAGGTTGCGCTCGGCATTCCCAGACGATCAATCGTTTAACACGTTTAAGAATCAACTTGGCGAAGAGGCTCGGTTTACCGAGGTTCGTAATCGCGTCTTGGCAGGATCTAGGACGGCGCCATTAGCCGCTGAAATGGCAGAGCAAGCAGGACCAACGGGCGCCGCTGTTGGATCTGCCATTATCCAAGGAAACTTACAACCGATTGCATCACAGATTCTTGGTCGAGCCATGCAGCGTGGTGCAGGCAATGTTGGTGATGTTGCTGACATACTTGGCCGTGAGTTACTCACGCCGTTGACACCGCAATCGCTAGACGCATTGATGAAAAGGCTTGCTTCGCAACAAGAAGCGATGGCAAGGGCAGAGGTTAATCGAGCAAATGTGAGGCCTATGGTAGGTGGAGCGCTCGGACAGTTAACAGGTCAAGCAGCAGCGCCAACACAACCATTCCGCCTTGACGTTTCAGGCACTGCCGACACTATGTCAGACGAAGAAAAAAGACTTGCAGGATTGCTTCAGTAGCGTAAAATCAAACCGGAACTCCCTCCTGTTGGTTCTTCGACCCGCCGCTTGCGGGTCTTTTTTTTGCCGTTCGTCGGAAAAAGGTGGACACTTTCCGTTTTAAGGTGATAAATGGAAAGTTATGAAAAAACTCATTGTTGGCATTGATCCTGGTATCAGCGGTGGCATTGCTACGCTGGACGGTAAAAAACTTGTTGATGTGATTGACATGCCATTGGTGCAGCGCCAAGTTGGAAAGGCAGTCAAAAACTTTGTGTCGCCACACGAGCTACACACACATTTGGCGGCACTAACGATTGAGCATGATGTGACTGCCTTCATCGAGCAAGTATCCGCCATGCCTGGCCAAGGTGTCGTTTCGATGTTTAGTTTTGGAAGGTCGCTTGGAAACATCGAAGGCGTGCTTGCATCTTTGCAAATTCCTTATCACTTCGTGCAGCCGCTAACCTGGCAGCGCAAGGTGCGCCTTACAGGCGGCAAGGATGGCGCAAGGGCATTAGCGCAACAAATGTTTCCGCAACACGCGTCGAGTTTTTCTCGCAAAAGAGATGACGGGCGGGCTGACGCCAGTTTGATTGCACTTTATGGGGTTATGAATGAGCACACAGGAAGTTGAAAATCTAAAAGAGTTGTTGAAGTACACGCGAACCCTTGCCGCGGAGAGCGACAACAAGTTGCGCGTTGCGCGCAGGTTTATCCACTCGTTATTGCATCCTGAAGAGTTTGGACACGCAGTTACGGAAGAGGTGCGAGGCAAAGCGTTAGAGATCATCAGGCATATTTCATGAAGCGCGTCTTGCTTATTGGATCTGAGGGTTACGTTGGCAGCCAGCTGTTAAAAAACATTGCGCATGACGTAAATCTCGTGGCCGTTGATATAAAAACGGGCATGGATTTCATGGACATGTCCGACGTTGCACTTAGTGCGTTTGATGAGATCCTTTTCTTTGCTGGCGTGTCTAATGTTGCCGACGCTAATCGCCAACCGCATCGAGCCGTAGCGGAAAACGTTGTATACACATTGTGTCTACTTGAGCGCATGGCGGCACACACAAGACTGATTTACGCCAGCACAGGATCGTTGCTTTCAAACGGTGATTCGTTGGTGGCTAACGAGCAACGCGAGAACGCTTATGACGCTAGCAAACTGTCATTCGATTTGGTGGCTAAGTACATGGGCAAGCGCGTGGTTGGCTTGCGCATGGGCACGGTAAGCGGATGGTCGCCAAAGATGCGATGGCATTTGATCTTCAACGCGATGAACCGATCAGCGATTGAAGAGGGGCGCGTTTACGTTACTAATCCTGATGCAATGCGAAGCATTTTGTTCCATGATGATTTAGCGGAACGCGTGATGGAAATCATTGAGGATGACGGCGCGCAAGGCATTTATCCGTTGGCGTCTTACACCATGAGCATTGGCGAGCTAGCGCACGAGGTGGCAAATGTTCACAAAGTCCCGGTTGAGTTTGGTGTTAGCACAGGCACATATTCGTTCTCGCTCCCAACAATTCCGCAACTCTATTCAATACAAGAACGCTGCGAACACTTCAAAAGGGCTTATGGACAAAACAATTAACCAATGCTTGCTATGCGAGGGGAAAACAGAAATGATATTTGATCTTGGCGAGCAACCACCCGCCAACGCGCTAAAGAACAATCCCAACACATTTGTGCGCTGCGCAAGGCTTGCTGCGCAGATGTGTACACAATGTACGCACGTTATGCAAAAGGTGAGCTACAACGCTAAAGAACTGTTCGATCACTATCTATACGTTAGTGGCACGAGCAACACGCTCAACGATTACTTTGAATGGTTCTCAGAGAACGTTTCGCTTCATCACCCGAACGCTGACGTGCTTGAGATTGCAAGCAACGACGGGACGTTGTTACAGAAACTTGCCAAGCGTGGCGCAACCGTGACGGGGATTGAACCAGCAAAGAATTTACTTGAACTTTCAAGCAAGAAAGGCGTTTACACGATCCCGGCCTATTGGCCTTTGAACATGGGCAACGAGCGTTATGACGTTGTGATCGCCATGAACGTGTTGGCGCATAACGACGATCCGATTGCGTTTCTCAAAGGCATTGAGGCTTGCCTAACGGATGATGGCGTTGCGTACATCCAGGTGAGCCAAATGGATATGCTCGCCAATGGTGAGTTCGACACGATTTATCACGAGCACGTTTCTTTTTTCACGGTGGACTCGTTTACCTTAGCGTGTACCAGGGCTGGTTTAAGAGTAGGTTTTCGCCAGCGCGTTAACGTGCATGGCGGATCAATGCTTGCAGCAGTGTGTAAGCGCGACTCGTTTCCGAGTCCGATTCCATTTGCAGCAAGTCAGTGGAACGAGGGAAGGTTGCACCAGCTGACGTGGATGGACGGTCAACGATTTGCCAATGGCGTAAACCGTGCCGTGGAATCCATGCGATCTGTCATCAAGCAAGCCAAAAGCGATGGGTATGTGGTGGTGATGGTTGGTTGTGCCGCCAAAGCAGTCACGCTGATGCAAGCCATTAACGATGACCCGCATGTCGTGGTGGATGAATCGCCATTGAAGATCGGTAAGTACTTGCCGAACTCCACGCAGCAAATTGTTGCGCTCCAAACCGTATCGGAGATCAGGCAAAAGTGCCTTTTTATCCTTGGCGCATGGAACTTTAAACAAGAACTGATACGAAAGTTGCAAGGACTGCGCGATCCACATCTTTACGATTCTGTTTTAACGCCTTTCCCAATGACCTTTAAGGAATCACTCCATGGATGAGTTTTCAGTTGATGAGCAACAACCAGAAAAGAAACGCAGCAAAGCGTCAGCGATTAGCGAGTTGGAATCAAAGTATTCCGAAGCGATGGAAAACCTAACTGATTGCATTGAAACGCTCAAAGGCTTGGAGCAATACGGACGCTTTCAGGATGCCGTGGTTCGCCGCCGCGCTATCGAGTGCTTGAGACGCGTAGGACATTGGCCCGCATGAAAATAATCATATCAACCACAGGAAGCCAAACGTTGCATGTCATGAAGTCCAGCGTATTTCATTACGCCAAGGGTGTGCAGTTGTGCGTATGGGACGGGAAACTTGGCAACTTTGGCGATGACTACAACGCAGCCATTGAAGCGTTTGCAGAAGGCGATGATTCGTTCATCATTGCTAACGATGATGTTGTGATCACGCCACAAACCATGTCGTTATTGCTTGATGACGTGGCGGCACTGAGCAAAGTTTGCAAGCGCATTGGTTTTATCGCAGCGCGTTCAGACTTTGTGCGACCACCGCAAAACATCAGAGTACCGCGCAACGAAGGTGACGCGATTGAGATGTGCCGCTGGCGCTCAGAGGATGCCATCAAACCCGTTGACGTGATCAGCCCGATCTTTACCTGGGTGAACGCCAAAGCGATCAAGGATCATCCATTTCCGCCGATCAACTGGTTTAGTGATGACGTTGTGTGCGCTGACATGGCGGCAGACGGTTACAAGCATTTCGTGTCACGCGCTTATGTGCATCACGCAGGAAGCATGACGGTTGGGCGTGACGCTAAAGCGTTGATCGGCGCAGCCGCACCGTGGATCGTTGAGCACAGGCCGGAATACGCCAAAAAATGGTTTGGGGTGCAAGCATGAAAACGCATCGCAGGATTTGCATTCTCACAAACACACATCCGTATGGCGTGACAGAAAACTTTGCCCGCCATATCGCTATCGGGTTTGCGGCACACGGGTTTGAACCGCACATTGTGAACATCATGGCACCGCTTGAGCAGCAATTTCAGGCGATTGGCGCGCTATCCGCCATTGATGAATTGTTCATGATTGGCGCACTGCCGCTAAAGGTAAAAGTTGGTGATGAATACTTGTGGCGCGAAATGGGCAAACGCGGTAAGCGCGTGACCTATTACGTCATTGATTCGTATCACAACGACTTGCGACGTGTGCCTGAAGTGCTTGAATACGCCAAAGCATCAGACAGAGAGGACAACCTTTATCACGCGTTTGCGGATTACGAAACAGCTGATGCGCATTTTTTATGCGGCACAGAGTTACGCTTTGGCGGATTTCCTGCCGCGCCGATTGATCAGTCCGCCATGTACCGTGATCGCTTGCTTGTGTTTGGCGGGATTGGCAACGAGTTGGCGCAGATCAAGGACACGCTTGATGAAACGGTTTCTGAAGTCAGGCGAATTATTGACTTAAAGGATGACTACTTGTTGCTTGGTGATGGTAGTCATTGGGATGTACTGAGCAAGGTGCTAGACATTCGCGGGCAATACGACAGGCTGAATGAAGAAACCTTATTGATTGATGCGTATTGCGCATTGGATGCGGCGATGAAACGCCATAGGCGATTGCATGTCATGTCTGCGCTTAAAGGCCTACCCATTGACATTGCAGGGCCAGGTTGGATGGAACATTTCGGTGAAGTGGACAACTGGCGATATGTTGGTTCCCAACCGCACGCCGCGTTGGGGACGATGGTGCAGCATTACGCGGGCCTGATTAACTTTGACGCCAATTGGGATTGGTGCCCGCATGACAGGGCACTTACCGCGGCACTGATGAACAGGTCAGTGCTAACAAACAAGAACGCACTCAATGGTGAGCTAACGCACACTTACGCGTTTGGCGATTCACAAGCCAGCATTGCCGAGAAATGCGAAGCAATGCTTTACGACTCGCAAGCTGACACACCGATGTATCCATTTAGCGAAGAGCATTTCAAATGGACATGGCACGTTTCTATCAGGGACTACTTAAATGAGCGATGAGAAAGCAGAACGCGTAATGCAAAAAGTGTATTACTTGGACACGGTTTTGTTCGTGCCGCACTATTCAAAACCGCATTGGTGGGTGTGTGCCGGCGGCATGGAACGCACGACGACTTGGCTAAACGAGCGTTACGCCACAAAGGAACATTTGTATTTGTGGCCGCGTCATTGGAACGTGAATTAACTGTCATGGTCAAGTCATTGAAATTTATAGCGTTTATGGCACAATATGTCCGCCATGAAAGCAACGTACACGGTCAAGCAAGTTACGGTAGATGCAAACCGCGAAGTGTTGTTGCGTTACATGCAACGGCAGATCCTTCCCGCGGACAGCGTGATATGTCCGAGCAACGGTTGGTGGTGGGTGGCGTATCGAAAAGACGAGGCTTGCGCGTTCGCGTGTCTGATGCCATCAGCCAGTTGGGAGGATACTGTTTACCTGGCGCGGGCTGGCGTGATGTTGTCGCACCAAGGTTTTGGTATCCAAAAGCGTTTGATCTCAAGGCGCACGGCGTTTGCCAGGTCAATAGGCATGCGTTGGGCGGTGAGCGATACAACGGACAATCCAGCGTCCGCCAATTCGCTCATTGCGTGCGGGTTCAAGTTATTCGAGCCAAGCAAGCCATGGGGATCGGAGCGCACGATCTATTGGCGGCGAGATCTTGCCTTATAAAGATCCAGAGGTTAGGAAAGCCAAGCAACGGGTTTACTCAAAACGATTTTTTGAGAAGAACCGAGAAAGCTACCTCGCCAAAGCAAAAGAGCAAAAACAAAAAGCAAGAAAAGAATGGGACGAATTCAAGTCCCAATACGTTTGCGCGCATTGCGGTATTTCTAATCCAGTGTTGCTTGACTTTCACCACGTCATCAAGACAGACAAGAAACGCATTGGACGCTTGCTGCAAAACAACGCAGTCAAACAGGCAATCAAAGAAGCAAAAACAAAGTGCATTGCGCTATGCAGCAATTGCCATCGGTTAGTACATCAACAGGAACGCGTGAGAGCGCGAAAGGGAAAAAAGCATGGCTTGGATCATAAGAGGAAACACGGTTGAATGGATTGAAGTAAAGCCAGAAAAACGCGTGAAGATAGGTAGCGCGTATCAGCCGCCACAAATCAATTATGTCGAATCCGATCAAGTGTGGATTCAAGACATTATGACGTTCAACAAATCACCTTGGGTCTGGAATCCGTTGAAGGTTCCAGAGTGGATATTTACTGGGTTTGCTTGCGCCGCCATCAGCGTTGTGTTTAGCCTTTTGGCGAGGAGGTATTTGTGATGAGAGCGATTAAAGCCAAATTAAAGGAAAAGAATCAATGAGCAAACAAGAGCCTGTAGCGCATGTTTATCGGATTGAAGCAAATGGTAGGCCTTGTGTCGCATGGGATGACGCAAGTGAAATTAAAGTTGGCGCAAAACTTTACGCTGCACCTCGTGAATGGGTTGGGCTGACGGGCATGACCCTGCGCGATTACTTTGCGGCTAAGGCGATGCAAGGTCTGTTTAGTTGCGGAAAAGCGCACGATGAGCATACCGCACACGTCACCGCAAAGGCGTCGTATTTGATGGCCGATGCCATGCTGAAAGCGAGGGAAGCATGAAGCAATGCAAATGCGAACACTGGCAACAATGCCCCACATGTATGCCTCATCGGTTTGATGAGGAGGGGAACCTTAAACCACCCGAGACGACGCCGTTACAAGCTGCAAAGGCAGAAATTGAGTCGTTGAAGCAGCGTTTGTTTGAGATGCAAAACGCGGCAATCGATTTAGCTAAGCAGCAATTTTTAACTCAGGAAGATCTTGAACGACGATGGGGAATTAGTGGGGCGACGCTTGAGCGTGACCGATCGCTTAAGCAGGGCATGCGGTATCTGAAGATTGGCGGACTGATCCGTTACAGATTGCAGGATGTACTTGATTACGAGGCCGAATGCACAGTGGAAACAGAGCGGAGGAAAAAATGAGCAGAAAAGCTATTGAAGAAGCGATAGAGGTTCTGGAGGATGCAAGCGCAGAGATGTTGACTGAAACGGGCAATGAAAATTACTACGGTGAAGCCATCACCATCCTGCGCCAAGCACTGGAGACAAAGCGTGAATGGGTTGGTCTGACCGCAGATGAAATCTGGAAATGCAACAAAGCAAAGAGTGGCAGTTTGGAGTTTCACATTTGCTATGCACATCAGAACGTGGAGGATTTTGCGGAAGCTATCGAAGCCAAACTCAAGGAGAAAAATCAATGAGCACTTGTCCACCATGCAATCAGAAGTGCAATCAAGGCAGAGACTGTCCGGCTAATAAGCAAGGACATGCTGAAGCAATGAAACGAGCTTTAACCGCATTAGAAATTATTGAAAGGTTCTTAGACCCGTTAGCTAAATGGCAGGTCAGAAAGCCTAAAGATGGAGGGCCAATGATTACGGTTTATCCGCAAAAGGTTGCAGAGGAAGCGATTAACGACTTGCGTGAAGTCATTGCATATTCAGAGAGGCAGGAACCATTTTGTTATCACGATGGAGTGAATCAGGTTGATGCGGAATTCAAAGATCACAGCGATGTTTTCCCGCTTTACCTAGCAGCCCCGCAGCGTGAATGGGTTGGGCTGACGGCTTATGAAATACAAGAGATCTATTCAGGAAATCAGCACTGGGGCAATTTTGCTTGCGCCATCGAAGCCAAGCTAAAGGAGAAGAACAAGTGGTAGATATCGTAACAGGACTACGACTGAAAGAACCAAGCTAAAGGGGCGCAATCAATGAGTGGCGATCACAATATGAAAGATTCTTTTGAATGCCCAAGGTGCGGACATTGCTGCGAGGAAAAAGAAAGAGACCCTAAAGGCTTGGATCAACACGCTCCAGGGGCAAAACTAGACGCAGAAAAACAAAGGCCATCACTAGTGTTTGAAGACATGTTTAGGGCTTTGAATGCAGTGATATCCGTCGGTGAATACGGGGCCAAGAAGTATTCTTATGGGGGTTGGCTGCGTGTAGAGCAAGGCGAACAACGTTACACCAACGCTATGTACAGACACATACTTGCAGAAAACGAAGATGGTTACGACAGAGATACACAATTGCTACACGCTGCACACGTTGCATGGAATGCAATGGCGAGGCTTGAATTGATGCTTCGCAGCGGAGAATGGTCGCTAAGATACGGGGATGACAATGACTGACGAGCAAAAGAAAATTCTTGCTTACCTGAAAAAGCGTAAGACACCTGCTGACTTAAAGTCGGTGAGGCTACAGACAAAGATCGATAAACAGACGACTGTGAATTCCCTAAACGCTCTGCTTAAAAAAGGCTGCATCAAAACATCGTTTAGGATAGATCCGTTCACCAAAGAACGTGTTTGGGAGTGGGTCAAGGACGAGTACGAGGTCAAGAAGGTATCCAGGCCGAAGAAGAAGTTCAAGCCTGTCTTATCGAAACCTAAGCAGGAAGAAGGCGTAGACATCAGTTTTTTTAATAATCCGTTCAATCTGAGGGTCGCATGAACTTACACGAAGCAGCAGCCATGAGTGCCGCACAAGACATCATTGAGCAAGCACAGTCAACAAGTGCGCTAGAGCAACGAGCACTAGCAATTGTCAATCTGTCTATAGAGCTTCATAAGAAGGCGATAGACCTAAGACTGCAAGCAGAAGAGATTCTCAAAGAAATAAGGTATGGGTTAAAATGAAAGTTGGCTCCTTCCCCTCCTTTGCCCGACGCGATGTTGGGCGTTTTTTTGTATGAACGCGGCGGTCTACACGGCGATTTTTGGCAACTATGACCCGTTACATTACGCGGTCAGGCAAAGCGTTCCTACGGCCTTCTACGCGATCCTAGACGGTGTTAAAAAGCATCAAGGATGGCAACAAGTCATCACAAGCAGACGCTTCTCAGATCCTCGTATGGATGCTAAGTGGTTCAAGGTATTCCCAGACAAGCTAGAGTTTGCTGAGGACTACGTGATCTGGATAGACGGGTCGATAAGGATCACAAGTCCTGAGTTTGTGGCTTACATGATCGACCAAGCCGGAGATACGATGGCTGCATTCCAACACCCATGGCGGACTTGTATCTACCAAGAGGCCGGAGAATGTTGGGATATGGTCAAGTATCGAGATCAGCCTATCTTGGCTCAAGTTGAGCACTATCGGGATCAAGGGTGGCCGGAGGACGCAGGTCTTATTGCTGGCGGGGTGTTGTGTTGGAAGCGGAGTTACATCAATCCCCAGGCTAATCAAGATTGGTGGATCGAGATGATGAAATGGACGCTACAGGATCAACTGTCGTTTCCGATCATCGCAGACAGAAACGGGTTAGAGGTTAACGTTTGTACAGAAAACCTCATGGATAACAAATACTTTCAGGTGGTAGCCCACCATAGGATGACTGAGTATGAAAAAAGTTC
>Ga0208005_1000080_pt1 | contig 39306 bp, 48 predicted proteins | sample DEB19_08_DNA_3_FD_184530 | JGI IMG/M metagenome (GOLD analysis project Ga0208005, IMG submission 184530) | Aqueous microbial communities from the Delaware River and Bay under freshwater to marine salinity gradient to study organic matter... | ecosystem: Environmental > Aquatic > Marine > Coastal... | reverse complement strand
GCGAGCTCAAAGCCCTCGATATCGACAAATCCCGCCAGACCATCGCAGCCCTCATGCGCACCGAGTTCAGCATCGAGCAGCTCGCCGATCTCGCCGCCAAAAACGCCGCCATCGCCCGCCTTCAGGGCACCAGCAAAATGGCCGAGCTCATCCCCGACGCCAAAAAGTCCGATCTCATGTCCGTCGGCATGGCCACCAAAATGTCCCACGACATCGAGCGCAGCCTCAATGGCATGCCCACCGAAATCAAAGCCGTCGTCACGATTAGCGCCCAGGATCGCCTCGCCGAAGCCCGCGCCAAAGCCGCCGCCGCCAAAGCCGCCGCCCTCGAACAGCAAAGCAGCACCGTCATCGAGGCCGAAATCTTTACCTCCACGACATCGCACGCCCAGCATCAAGTGAGCGAATGACTATGAAAACCCAACAGACCACCTCCGAGCCCTTGCCTGCATGCGCGGATTCAGCCTTGCGCTATCCAGTGCAAATCATCAGCTATCCAACGATCCGCCGCGAGGGGGATGTGACAATCCTCGGTCATATCCACTGCCTCACATACAACGATCTGACAAGCCTGCGAAAGCAGTTCGATACCTGCCGCATCAGTTGGAATGCGTGGGCTGGTGCTGACGACTCATGGCGCGGAAAGCTCTGGTCTGCATGGGCGCGGCTCAAACATTGGCTGAACGACCAAGCTGTGCCATGACTGCCCGCCCCATAGCTCCGCCCTCGCCAATGCCGCCCGCCGGGCAGTCATTGGCACCAGCGCATGGTTCGCCCCGTTCGCTGAGTGGGCACCAATCGGCCTGCATGAAGTCCGAAGTCTGGCTGACGCCACCAGAGATCCTGCAAGCACTCGGCACGTTCGATCTCGATCCATGCGCCCCAGCCGTGAGGCCGTGGGAGATGGCACGCGACCATATCAGCCTGCCTGCCGATGGACTGGCTGCTGAGTGGTGGGGCCGCGTGTGGCTCAATCCGCCATTCGGCACCAAAGCGGCGGCATGGCTCCGCAAGATGAAGGCGCACGGGAACGGCATCGCGCTAATCCCGGCACGAACGGAAACAGCGATGTTCTATGAAAGCGTGTGGGGCGGTGGGGATGCTGTGTGCTTCCTCAAAGGCCGCCCGCACTTCCACCGCGTGGACGGCACGCGGGCACCATTCAACAGCGGGGCACCGATCTGCCTCGTAGCCTACGGACTCGACAACGTGGCGGCGCTGGAACGCGCATCGCTCGGAGTCGTGGTGCGTTGGGCGAACACAAATTCTCCAGAACACATTTCTGGATAGCACCCGCAAAACCGGAAACTCACCACGCCACCACCGGAGCCTCGCCCGTCCAGGTCGCATAATAACCCTCCGTTGTCGCCACGGAATCGCCCAGGAAATACGCCGCCGCCGCAATGCCATGCGCCGTGTAAACGCGGCTCGCGCTCAGCTTCCGCAGTTCATGGTTCACCTTCGAGCGACCCGCCGGCACAAACGGCCGCAGCCACTCGCAGTGATCCCGGTAAATGAAATCATACCGTCGCGACTCTCCCCAGACCTGCCCGATCAAAAAGCCCGTGCGCCCCTTGATCAGCCCTTGGATCTCCGCATCCAGCGCCAGCCGCCGCGGCCTGCCCCCCTTCAGCAGCCGGAAACCCGGCTCGCCACCCTCCGGCGCCCTCGGCCGCACATCCAGCCATGCCTTGCCTTCCGCCTCATTCCACTGCACCCAAGTTGCACGCGCCGCCAGCAGCTCCGCATCACGCAGGCCCAGCCTCCGCAGCATGATATGGCACAAATAAAGCTCCGGGTTCTCCACCTTCAGCACCAGTGCGGCCGCATCCATCGCCGCCAGGTTCTCCGCCGGCCACGGCACAAAATGCGTCGGCGGCGTCGGCAAGGAAGGAAACTTCCGCAGCGGCTCCAGCGGCGGCAGCCGCAGCCCCTTCAAGTGCCTCTCCACGATCCGCTCTTGAAACACACTCGAAGCATTCCGCACCGTGGAGTTCAGCCCTACATTCTCCGGCAGTGCATCGTGCCAGTTCACTCCGCGCCCCTCGCGACCCTGCCCCTCGCTCACAAAACGCTCCAGCACCGCCCGGTTCAGCACCGCATCCAGCGCCACCTCCTCCGGCCGATCCTCATTAACCACGCGAGCCAGCCGCTTCAGCGCCGCCAGATACGTCGTCCGCGTCCGATCCTCCATCACCTTGTCGCCATTCATCAGCGCCTCACACACATCCCCCACCGTCGCCATGCTGCCACGCACCAGCGCCTGCGCCCCCAGCGACAGCCGCGCCGCCTTGATCTCCTCGATCCTCCGCAGTGCCACCCGCTCCGCGTCCGCAATATGCGGCCACCCCGTCGATTCCTGAAAGCGCTCCCCCTCCACCTCAAAATCCATCGACAGATTCGAGCCCGCCGTCCGCTTGTAAAAGCGCACCTTCACCCCGGCAATCTTGCGTTTCAGCGAACTCATGGCAGCAAGTTCAAGGTTTGAGCTTTCCGCACCAGCCACTCCTGCGCCGGCCACGCGCCACCCCCATCCGGGCAATCCGGGTTATCACACACCACCGCATAGCCCGTGCGCATCCGCGCATCCCCCTTCAGTTTGAGATCCCCTTCACATGCCGGGCAATGCCCGCAGTCGATTGATTGTTGAGTGTCCATGTCACACTTTGTAACACCACACGTCACACCTAGTCAACCTTATATATCCCCATATTAACACTCCAAACGCCCATCACGCCCGCCACTTCCACGCCTGCTCACCACCCGATCCCCCTACGCAAACCCTGCTTCACCCAGTGCCGATGCCGGGACTCGAACCCGGAAGCCCTTTACAGAGCAGCGGATTTTAAGCCCACTGCGCCAAACGCCATTCATGCTTGAGCATCAAAGCAAAGCGCACAAAGCACCGGCTCCATGTCACACCGCATGCCACAAAGCCGCGAGGGGGACGGCACGCGCTTACTTGCCTGCCGAAAGCCGCGCTTGCAGGCTGGCCATGGCGGCGCGGTGCATCTCGCTGCCGGGTTCCTCGATAGGCTGCCACACGGCCACGACACCGATGTTGCCGTCGGCACCATAGAGCGCATTCGGGGCGATTTCCCACACTTGGCCGGTCGCGGTGTCGATGCGGAAGACGGTCTGGATCTGCTGGCCTTGGCTGAGCATAGGCTTGCTGCCTTGGCAGAGCTGGAAGCGGCCGATCTGGCCGCCCTGCGGCAGCGGCGGCTGCCCATCGGCAGCATACAGAGCAAAGGCGGTGACGACGAGGGCTGCGAGGATAGAGAGCGTTTTCATGGCGCCAGTGTATCACGGTTGTCAAATCACCGCTGCACCCTCCCCAGCGCCTGCCGTTTGATCACTTCGGCCCGCCGCTGAATGACCTTCTCAGCCTGATCCACCGGCAGGGTCAGCAGCGCGGCGCCATCGGTGCTCAGCCAGTCCTTATAACCTTGGCCCACGGCACGCTCGTATTGCCACACGGCCTCGCGGCCCAGCGTTTCGAGCGGCACCTTCACGCCGTTCTGGTAGAGCTTGACCTCATCGCTTGGCATCGGCAGGGCAAGGCCGCGGGCCAGCAGGGCACCGAGCACACGATGCGCCTCCGCGCTCTGCACGTTCGTGTAGGCACGCGACCACGGCGCTCGTTGCAGCTTCACCTCTTCGCCCAGCAGATTGAGTTGAGGGCGGCCGTCGTTCACATACTTGCGCAGCAGCGGCGTATTGCGCAGCATCATCTCCGCCACGCCTTCCGGCTTGAAGCTGCGCGGATCGGTCCAGATGTCCGCGTCCTTGATCAGCGTCGGGACAAAGCCACCGGCAAAGTTGGTGCCCGTCTTGATCATCTTGTCGATCGTGGCATCGACGGCATCCGCGGAGAAAGTCGGCTCGCCGAAAAGCTCCACCAGATTCCGCACCGCCGACACGTTCTTGACCTGCGTGTAGCCCGTGGCAATGCCACGCAGCAGATGGCCCGCCGTGCCGTGCTCGGCAAACTGCGCAGGCTTGTGCCGCTTCTCATCGAGCATGCCGCCGACCACCGAGAAAAGGCCCATCGTCGGCCATTGCTTATAGCTCACGCGGCGCACCTGCCCGTTCTCGCGTTTCCACATGGTCATGCGTTCGAGGCCTGCCGCCATGCGTTCCTTCACCTGCTGCGGATTCAGCGTGCTCCAGTCGCCCTCGATCTGCCAGCCCTCCTCCTCATCATCCGAGTTCAGAAACACCGCTGCCAGCGTGCTCATCAGCATCAGGCCCACGAGGTTCTTGCCCAGCAGCAGTTCCTGCTGTGCCTGGCTCACCTCGCGACCGTAGAACCCTGCCTTGCCCAGCACATAGCTGCCGGGAATGTAGCGCGTCATGTCCGCGCCAAAGTTTGCACCGAAGCGCATGAACCGCGTGCCCGTCACGCCATGCAGCGAGCCCGCCATCACACCCGCGGCGATGCGGGCAAAGCGATTCGCCGTCACGTCCTGCGCATAGTCATTCAACCCGCGTTGGATGGTGCCCAGCCCTTGCTTCATCGCGCTGTAAACGTAGCCAAAGACTCCCGTCGGATCATTCTGATAGGCTGCCATGTCTCCGATCTCACTGGCCGCGGCATAGTCCTCGGCTTGCAGGCTGCCGTTCAGGATCTCGCGAGAGCGAGCGCTCACCGTCGCACGCTCCTCGCTCGTCTGCGGCTCGCGTCCACCGGTCACCTCACGCAAGGCTTGGGCCCGAGCATTGGCACGCTCGGCAGGGGTAAAGCCCACCTTGCCCTGGTAGAGTTCGGGATGCAGCGCCCGTGCCACCGCGATGGCTCCCTGCGTCGTCGCCGTGTTGTTGATGTGGTCCGCTGCCGCCATCAGCCGGCCGGTGAACATCATCACCGGAGCCAGCCCATACTTCTGGAAGGTGTTGCCATTGCGCCACAGGTTCTCGCCCAGCGGCACCGGTGTCACCGATGTTTCACCTTCGAGCGCTTTCTTGAGGTCTGCGCCAAAGCGTTTCAGATAGCTCGTGTCACCCTTGAAGAGGATCTGCCCGCTCTCGCGCACCCCTTCAAAGAGTCCGCGCCACCACTGCGCATGCGCGTCGATGGCCGCACGGCCTTGACCGCGAGCGATCAATCCACCGATCTGCATCAGGTTCGTGCCCATGCCATTCACCGCTGCCAGCCAGGTATCAAACTGCGTGCGCAATCCCGATAGCACCGCCGCGGTCCAGTAGGAGTTCAGCACCTCCACCCAGCTTGCACCCGTCTTCTTCTGGATGGCGTTCAGCAAATCGCGGAGCTTCTGATTGCGGATCACGCCTTCCGGCAGTTTCCACGCTGCCTCCGCCATGGCGCGAAGCTGCGCGGTGTCTGCCGCCGTCAGCATCTTCAGGCCATACTCCGGCGCCACGATCTCGCGCCACATCTCCGAGTTGAACATGCCCAGGTTGATCATGCGCAGCAGCTTCGGCAGCGCCTTCTTCACCTTGTCACGATCACCCTTGTCCTTCTCGCCGAGGATGCCCGCCTTCTCCAGCTCGCGATTGAACACCGCTTTACGCTCACGCTGCCAGGCGCGGTCCAGCTCGTTGGTCAAATCCAGCCGCTGCTCCATGGTCAGATCCTTCAGCCGCTCATCGAGCATGAGGCGACGATAGATCTCCCGCTGCCGCTCCCGTTGCGAGCTCGGCATGTCCATGAAGATGTCCGCCCAGCTCATGCCGGGGGCGATCTTATCCTTCAGGGATTTCAGCAGCTTCGCCAGCGCCGGGCTGTCCTTCTCCAGCAGCTTCGCCTTCGCCGCCGCATCCGCCTTGGCCTGCGTCGCCTGCTGCTGCGCCTGCCATTGCTGCATCGTCTCGCTCAGCGCCTTCCATGCCAGCGCACGGCCCTGTGCCCAGGCCTCCGGTGAAATGCCGGCCGCATCGGCCTCCTCATCCCATACCTTCATCACAGCCTCCATGGCCTTCTGCGGATTGCGCAGCGCTTCCGCCCGCACATCCACCTGCCGTTGGCCGCTGCGATCCATGCGTGTCGTCAGCGTCTGGCCATAGCCCGCCTGCTCAAAGCCACGCTGCACCGCCTGCTTCACCATGCCCGGCGCATAGGCCACCGTCGGCGTGGCGGGCATCAGCTCATTCAGCCGCTTCTCCGCCTGCGTCTCGCTCAGGCCCGTCTCGATCAACATCGCCCGCACCTGCTCACGGCCTGCCTTCCATGCTTCCTCAAACAGCGGAGCCTCCGCCACCTGATCCACAAACGTGCGGGCCAGCAGCTCGCCCATTTTCAGCGTCTCAGGCTTCAGTGCCTCGCCCTTCACCGCCGCGCCCAGCGTGCGCTTCAGGCTCGCCACGAGGGCGGCCAGCGCCGTTTGCGTGCCCGGCTTCACTTCGCGACTCTTCGCCCGCTGCATGAGCGCCCGCGCCACATCGTCGATCATCTGCTGGCGCTGCGTCTTGCCATTCACCAGCCCGGCCACCGCCTGCGCCAGCGTCACCCGCGGCTGCAAACGCGATCCCATCACCGCCGAGAGAATGGCCTCGACGCGCTCCGTGATGTCGATGTCCGCCTTCTCAAGGATGGCCTTCACCTTCTCCACCACACCACCGGCCCCGCTTTCAAAGCGCTTGTTCATCACTGCGTCGGCACGGTCCACGAGGATACCCTGCGCCGCCATCACCGGGGCGATGGGCCGCAGGATGGTATTGTTCACCACGCCACGCTGACGCAACGCCCGGGCCGGATCGGCAGACAGGTATTCCTTGGTCCACACACGGGCCATTCGCTGCGCCTGCACATGCGCCGCCAGCTTCCCGGCCTCGGTCTTCGCCTGCTCGCCCTGCATCGTCAGGCGGGAAATCAACGTCGCCGCCGCAAACTCTGCTGCATCCAGCGGCAGCGGCACCGCCCGCGAGGCAAACGCATCCACCGCCGCCTCACCGCTCACCGAGTCCAGCCAAGCGGTCGCCTCCGCCGCCACATCCACATCCGCCCGCGGCCCATTGATCACCCGCTGCGCCGCATCCGGGCTGGCAAACCGAGCCTGCGTCTCATTGGCCGCCGAGGCATTGCCCGTGCCCACAAACCCACCACTGCCCACGCTCACCGGGGCCGTGCCCTGCGGCAGGCCCAGTCGCACGTTCTGCGCGGCGTTCGTCTGCGGGCTCGTGATCTGTTGCCAGATGCCTTGCAGGTAATCGCGAATGCCGCGACCGAAGCGCGTCAGCATCGCCCGGCTCCAGTTCGTGAAGTCCGTGAAGCCCTGCCGCACAAGGTCCGTGGCCTCCGCCAGGATCTCCGTGTTCAGGAATCCCGCCGTGCGGCCGGAGGTGTCGAGATTGGTGAAGCCCAGCGTCCCCTGCGCCTGATTCGCCGCGCCTTCACGCGTGGCCTGGCCGAGCTCGGCCAGCACGTCCTCGCGTTGGGGCTTCGTCGTTTCGCCGCGATTGCGGGGGCGGGTGCTCGGTGCTACGTCCAGCAATGCCGCCCCGCCTGCTCCGCCATTTCCGACCTCGCCCCGGCCCGGCGTGGCCGCTGGTGCTGTTTGTGCTGGCGTGGCTGCTGCTGTGGTGGTGGTGCGTGTAGGAGCAGAAGACGGGGAGAGGGGGAGACTTGGAGAGGGGGAGACTGCCTGTCCCGGAATGTTCTGAGCTTGCCCCGGAATGTTCTGAGCTTGCGCTGGAATGTTCTGAGCTGGAGCCTCGGACAATGGCTGTCCTACCCCCTCGGAAGGAGCTTGAGTTTCACCCGTGACCTGCACGCGCAGGTCAGCATGCAGCGGCCAGGACTCCCAGCGATAGAGCAGCGCCTTGAGTTCATCGACGCGCTTGCGCACGCCTTCAGGATCTTTGACGTTCACGCCCAGTTTGCGGGCTTGCTCCGGTCGCTTGGCGGCACCTTGCACAGCGGCCACTTGTTCCTTCAGTCCGCGCTGGATCTCGGTGGCTTTCTTCGCCTGCTCCTCCATGCGCAGCATCATCGAATCATCCGCGCCAAACAAATCGAGCTGGTCAGCGGTCGGAGCCGGGCCGGTTTGCAATTCCAGCGCCCGCATCAGGTTGACCGTCACATCGATGGGCGTGCCGCGGTTCAGCGCCGCGATGCCTGCACGTTGCAGCGCTTCATTGCCGGGGGCCGTGCGAGCCACGGCCGCCGCTTGCGCATCCGTCAGCCGGCCGTTCTGGTGTAGGTCAAAGAGTTCCTGGCTTCCCTGAGTGCCGATGGCCCACCCAGTTTTGCCCGCAGCGCGTGCGAGTAAGCCTCGGCTTTCTGCTTCGGTGTCCGTGGTGCCGCTGGCGCGGAAGTAATTGGCAAAGTCTTTGGTTTTTCCATGACCGTCTCGAATGTTGAGTTCTGCATCAGCCGTCACCGCCATCTGGACGGTAAAGCCGTCGGCTTCGCGCACAACCTGCGCCGGAATTGTCTGCTCTCCCGTGCGTTTGGCAAGGTCAAAACGATGCCGCCCGCTGATCACCTCACGGCTGCCATCGAGCCTTTCCCACACAAGAATCGGCCCGGTGCCAAGTCGCTGATACTTCCCAGCCAGCGGCTCCACGACACCGGTTTCCTCGTCGGCATCGCTCTTGAATTGCGGCACATCCTTGGACAAGCGCAGCGCACTCACCGGCACCTCCTGCGTGCGCAGGCCATCAAGCTGTGAGTCTGGAGCGGTCACGTCCGGCACAGGCATCTCATTGTCCCCCTGTCCGATGGTCTGATTGTCCGGTTGCGGCGCCACCCGATCCGGCACGCCCGCGAGAATCGGCTGCCGCGCAAGCGGGGTATCGGATAATGGTTGTCCCAACCCTTGATTCAAAATGCCGTGTGCATCTTCGGGTTTCATGGCATCAACCTGCGCGCGGCTAAAACCGCGATCGTAAAGCTGCTGGCGCATGTCGCGTGTCACCATCAATGGCACGCCCTGCGCCGTGCGCCCAGCGCCCTGCTCCAGCGCCATCGCGTCTTCCATCGGCAACGGCCCGATGTCCTCCGCCTCCAGCCCCGGCACCAGCGGCGGCACATCGACGGTGCCTGCTCGCTGCGCGATGCCCGGCGGCGGGGAAACAGGGGAGCCAGCGGCGGGAGTCGAACCCGCACCACCAACCGCATCCGGCACCGTTTGATCGGCCGGGGGCGTAGCAGTCCTGTCATTTACGCTGGCATTGGGAGACTGGGAGTCTTGGCCACGGATTCGATTTGCGGCAGCCATGGTGCCTTTAGCCACGCCGCCCGCACCGAGCATCAATGCACTTTGCGCCAGCGTGGCCGGAGCCACATCGGCGATGGCTTGCATAACGCCGCCGGGCGCGGCATAGGGGCTGGGCACATTGCGCCAGTTGGGATTGCCAGAAGCCAAGGCGTCCGCCTGTGCTTGCGCTGGAGCAGCACCGAGTTGCGTGATGGTTTCCGTGCCCACTTCACTGGCAAAGCCACCTGCGGCAGCCGCCACTTTCTTGCCGGTCGTTTTCCAAATCGAATCCACCAGTTCACCAGCGGCCTTCTTGCCAAATCCCAGCACATACTTCCCAGCCACCAGACCCAAGGCATTACCCACGGCTTCCGGCCCGGCTTCCCAAAGCCCCGTGTTTTGAGCGAGTGGCAGCAGGTCATTGTAGGCCGCAGCCTTTTCCTGTTCACCCCATGGCTTGCCCTCTTTGGCACGCTGCTCACCAATGCGCTGAAACGCCTGATCAAGGAATTGATTGCCAGCCATGCGGTAAGCCGTGTAACCGCTCGCAGCCATGCCGGCCACTGTGTCGCCGATGGTGGCACCGAGGCCAGCCCCACCCACGGCTCCGGGGCCGGTTGGGGCACTGACTACTCCACCGACCACCGCGCCCAATGGACGCCCGACAGCTTTGCCCAGCAAACTGGCACCCATCGTCGCCGCGCTAAATCCTAGCGAAGGTGCCGCCTCGCGCAAAGCATTGCCCGTGCTCGTGGCCTCGCCACGCATGAGTCTGTTTTGGCTCTCCTGCTGCACCTGCTCGGTGAATTTTTGCTCGGCATCAAAAGCCGCCCGCGCCTCGGGCGAGTATTGATCCGGGCGCTTGAGCCCCTCGGTGAAACGGTAATAGCTCGCAGGCAATGTTTCAGTCAGGCCACCAATCGCTGTGCCGATGCCGCTGAGCGTATCACCCACACCAAAGAAAGATTTGTCCGCCTCGCGCCGCGCCGCATGGGCATCGAGCTGGGGCCAGATGGAATCAATATCCTCACTGTCCGGTTGCCCGTCGATATTGACTTGATAGGAGCGGCCCGTTTCGGGACTGGTGATCGAGTAAACCGGCATAATGGGTAAAGCACCTTCCCGGTGCAGGGGCAAAAGTTAAGGTTGAGCCAAAGACCATGCGGCCCCTTTGGCCGTGGTGCCTTTCGGCACGACTCCGGGCTGCAATGCAGACGCGGGCGCTGCTGCACCCGTAGCAGAACCGCCCGCCACCGCAACCGGCTCAAATTGATTTGTCTGCGCATTCCACACCGCATCCACCTCTGTGCCATCCTTGAGGCGAATGCGCTGCACCTGCGGATCACGAGGCGCACTGGGCCTTTGATCCAGCGGGCGCAGATCCATCATGCCCGGCATCGGGCCCATGGTGTCCCCACTTGGGCGCGGGCTTTCAATCGTGCCGCGATTTTCCATGAGCGGGATGCGGTCAGCACCTTCACCGCGGGGCATCATAATGTTGGTGCCGGGCACTGGCACCATGGTCAGCGGCGCGGGCGGCTTGTCCATCGACACCACGCCGCCGGTTGGCTGGCCGTTCTTCATCACCATGGCAGTGTTCGTGCCTGGCAGCGGAAACACACCGGCAGGCGGCGGAGCCTCCGTGTAAAGGCTCGGCGGGGGCGGTGGTAAGCCGGGAAAGCTGGCATTCTGCGCCTGCGCCTGCGCCTGCTGCGCCATGAAGCCGCTCGGCACGTTTGGCGTGGCCAACGCAAAGGGCAGGCCGGTGAGCGGATTGATCGTGAGATCCGGCGCGGGCATGGGCATCGCATCGGCGGCAGGTTGCTCCGGCGGCCGCATCGGCATCGCCATCGGCGTGGGCAGGGTGTCCGGCGCGGGGGCCATCGGGGGCGGCGCATCCGGCTGCCAGACCATGCTGCCCGCACTGCGCCCCGGCACGAGGCGCCCGCCCGGCTGCATGGGCGGCGGCTGCGGGATGCTGGGAGGCATGGCCGCGGGCATCATGGCAGGGGCGGGAATGCCCGCATTGCGGCCCAGGAATCGTGCATCGAGCCACTGCTGGCTCTGCGCCAGCTTGGCGGCATCGGCGAACTGCCCCTGGCTGCGCATGCGGCGCATGGCGATCTCATTCATGCGCTGCGGATCGCTCATCGAGCGACCTACCGCACGCGGGGCGGCATTCAGCGAGTAGTCAGGCCGGATCATCGGCGCGGCGCGGTTGTCAACAGGGGTGGCCATAGTGAAAAGAGGATGAAGGTGAAATTTTAACCGATGAGTTGATGCGCTTTGGGCATGAGAGGAGGAATGGCCTCATACACCACGGTTTCATACAGGCCGTCGCGTGGCTGGTCCGCCTGCTCGATGCGGTAGATGTGCGGCAGCCAGGTGAGGAAATTGGTGCGTGGAATCAACTGCCCGGTGCCCGCAATGTCCATGCCATTGGCCGTGCCGAAGCCACGGATGCGCCGCGCATTGTCCAGCAGCTCCGGCACCTCCACATCGGGATGCAGGCACACGATGTTGTTCACCATGCCGAGATACGCATAACGCACCGCCGTTGGCATCGGGCGTTCCGCTTTGAGGCCCGTGATCAGGCCCGGAGTCAGGTAGCGCTTCACCTTGACCTCCGTGGGGGCGCTGATGCCAGGCACCAGTTCATAGCGGTCCAAAAACTGCACCTTCTTCCGTGTGTTGGCCGTGCGTGTCGTCGTGCTGCCGGTGATGGAGGTGCCGGATTCAGTCACATCCTTGGCCTCGCCTTCCACGCCCAGCAAGTAGCGCAGGACGGGCGGCCAGTCGAAATCCGGCACCCAGATCGTTTTCTCGCTCCACGGCGTCAGATCCTTCACCGCGAGCGACGCGGCAGCAGGCGCAAAGTCAAAGGCCAGGTATCCCCTGCCATCCGCCGGGCCTGGTGCCGTGAGCACATAGCTGCCATAGCCCGCCGTGAGCACGTCCCCGGCCTGCACATTCAGCGTGCCGACAAAAGCCTGCACCGTCGTCCCGAGCGTGGGGCTGGTGGCGGCGCGGAGAAACTCCTGCCGCACCCATAGCCGCACCGCCCGCGTGCCCACCGAAAGGGTGGGCAGCAGGTCAAAGAAGGTGTCTTCACGAGGTTCGCGTGGCATGGGTCAAAGAAGGTTCATTCATCATCACGACACCGCGGAGCAGATCACGCTCCACTCGGGATTGGCCGGCACATGGGAGAGCAGGCCGCCGGTTTGCACGAAGGGCCGCACGCCCCAGATCTCGCCATTGTGGCGCTTCACCGGCGTCGCCGCCAAGGTGTCCGAAGTGCGGATGGCCACATCCGTGGCCAGATAGCCGCTCGCGCTCATGGAGCCCGCCGTCGGCACCAGTGCCACACCGCGCCCATAGGTGTCGTGCTCCACCTGTTCCACGGAGGTGTTCAAGAATGTCACGAGCGCATTGCCGCCATTGCTGTCATGCAGATTCCGCCACATGCCCAGCGCATAGGTCTGCGCCATGATGCACGCCGGATGGTAGCCATACGCGTGACCGGTCAGGCCGGAAGCCGTGGCGGTGGCGTTGGCATTGGCCGCGCTGGTCGTCCACACGCCCGTGCTGGTATCCCAGTCACTTCGCCAGAGCACGAGCACGGTGCTCGATTTGACCGCATGAATGAAGCTCCCCGGCGGCACGCCCGGAATCGCCACCGGCATCCCCGGATAGCAGCCCGTGGTCGAGGCCACTGTCACCTCATTGCTGGTGGATGTAGTGGAAACGCTCGAAAGCGTGACTGGCGACAGCACGCTGGCCAGGGAGGTGATCTCGCGAGAATCGCGATCAATGATGTCGTAAGTGATGGCCATGGGTCAAGGGCAGGTGGAAGGTTCAGCAGGGACAGGGAAAGGATTCTTCGGCGTCGTCAGCGGAGCCACGACATACAGCCCCCAATACACACAGCCGGGCAGCAGCAGGGCGGAGGCGAGGAGCAGGAGGAATTTCATGGCTTCGGAAAAGTAGTTTGGGCTTCAGCCCAAGGGTTTGGGATTCAGGGCATGCACCACGGCCTCGCTCAGCTTCTGGCAGGCCAGCAGCATCATCTGCTGATCCTGCATCCGGGCACGATCCGCGGCATGATCGATGAAACCGAGCTCGATGAGGCAGGCCCGCGGGAAGCCCAGCACCGCCAGGCGCGAGTGCTGGCTCTGGCTCTCCGTCTTCAGCCCGCGGTTCTTGGTGCCGAGGCTGCTCACGATCGCGTCATTGCAGGCCTTGGCGAGCGGCTCATTGCTTGCGCCGCGGTAAAACGTCTCCGTGCCGTTCGCCTTGCCATCGGCTGCGTTGCAATGCAGCGAAAGCAGCACATCGCCACCATACTTGTGTGCGATGGGCACGCGATCACCGATGCCGCACACATCGCTCGAGTTGATCCGGGTGCGGATGACCTTGCAGCCGAGGGCTTCAAACTGCACCTTCAGCTCATTGGCCCAGTCCATCACGATGGCGGCCTCGGTGATCTCCTCCTTGCCCACGCGAACGGTGGCACCGGGGTCATAGACACCGGGCTTGCGGTTTCCCATGCCGTGGCCGGGATCGAGAATAATGGTCAGTTTGCGGGGCATAAAGGTCAGTCAATTTTCCCCACCAGCCAGAACACCACGAACACGCACAGCAACATCGACAGCAGCGCGGCGATGGCTTTGAGCGTTCCGGTGATGAGGAAGGCGGCGGTCATAGGGGTTGAAACAGCGGGAAGGTTTTCACCATCGGCCGCACGATGGCGGACAGCGGTGGCAGTTTGGCGAGGCGTTCGTGATAGGCCTTGTGCTCATCACACACCGCGAGGCGCTTCGTCTGCCAGGTGGCAGGTGTCGTGCGTCCATCGTGATGGCAGTTCGCGCAAAGCATGGCATCAAAACCAGCGGGTGAGAAAGGATTGCGTGGGCGAGGGCGCAGGCTCCGGCGTGATGACGACGGGCTGCACGTCGATGGGCTGCTTCGCGCTGGTCTTCGGGCGGTTCTGCTCGGCGGCATAGGCTTGCAGAAAAGCGGACGGTGCCTGCTTGCCCAGCGTCTTGCCACCATCCACCAGCACATTCGTCCAGCCTTTCGAGTCCAGCCCCATGAACTGGCCGTTTTGGCAGGAGGTCAACGCCGTGGCGCAGAAACCAATGAGAATCAGCTTCGAGATGAAGCTGCCCGGCCCGGTGAGGTTGCTCTTCGGATCGCGAGCTTGCAGCAGCCCGAGGCCCATCAGCACGACAATAGCCTTGTCGAGCTGCGTCTGATACTCCGGCAGCCAGGTGCTCACGATGATGGCGGCGATGCCGACAAGGCCCGCCAGCGAGGTTTTCCAGTTCTTCACGATGTTGTCCATGGGATTGAGGATGGGATAGAGGTTGTCGATGTTCTGGCGGAGCACGCTCACCTTGCGGCGACGGCGTGCGAAAGTGGTGATGGTCATGCGGTCACGGGCCTTGCGGAATCTCTCCGCAGGTTTCGGCGTCTTTCGGAATGATTCGGAAATGGGCGGCGATTTGCCAGGCCTTGCCCGCTTTGACTGGCGCGGGCTCGATCATGCCCTGCTCGATGTAGTTGAGCACCGTGCGCTCATCCACCTTTTCGCGGGCGGCCACATCTTTGGTGGTCAGCCAGGTGCGGGCAGTGGTGGCGGCGGCTCCGAGGTCTTTGTCGCGCTGACCTACGTTTACGTTTTGGGAGACGCCCTTGAGCCCTTGCATCGTCATCTGCATCTTCAACACAGCAATGTCACGGTCGTGGGCCAAGATGGTGTTAACCGTCCAAACAAAGAACAACGGAGCAGCCCATAGGGAAATCTTGAACACCCACCCATGAACAGTCCCCAGTTTGATGATTTCTTCGTTTTCCTCCATGATGCTCACGGCGTCACCTCCGGGTTCGCCAGCCATCCGGCGTCGATCATCTGCTGCGTGGTCTTGCTCATGTCCTTGAACAGCTGCGGGAAGGCGTCATACACCGTCAGCATCTCGCCCCGCTTCGATTCGACAAAAACCGCCAGATTCGTGTTCGTATCGGCAGGCAGATAGCCCTGCTCGATCCATGGCTGAAGGATGTCCGCGATGCCATCCAGAACCGCCTGCTCATGCACGCGAATGGTAAAGGTTGTGTCCACCATCAGCCACCGCTGCGACGGCGTTTGCAGGTCGTCGATCACCTCAAACATCTTGTCGGTGGCACCTGTCTCCGGGTCCGGCACGGCCAGACGCCACAGCGCCCGCGTGAGCGGCTCACCTTGGGAGGCTGGAACAAAGCGGATCATAGCGAGGCAGGGGCGAGGATGGCTTGCAGCGCCGTCACATCCCCGGCGCTGAGAGCGGTGTTGAACACAATGACGGCAAAGAGTTTGGTGATGGCACCTTCTGAGCCTCCTGGGGCGCGTCCGACGGCCAGTTTCCGCCAGTCACCGGAAGCGGTGCCAGTGGTGGTGATGTCGGTGCCATTGCAATAAAACGCATGATTGCCCGAGGATGGACCGGTGAAGATTTCCACGCACGCGGCAGCCGTGCTGGTGGTGCTCACCACGCCGCCGCGAAAGGCGCTCAAGCCGGAACGATTGGCGCAGATGAGGTTGTTCTCGAACGTGCTGGTGCCTGAATAAGCCGTGATCGTTCGCAACGACGATGGAGTTCCGTCATCATCTTCGATCACGAGAATGGAATAAGGCCGCGCAATATCCAGCGTGCTTGGCATGCCTTTCGATACCGTATCCAGATGGATGCAGGCGCGATTGTTGAACCCGGAATGGCTGCTGACATACAACGGCTGGCTGGCCGCCGTCGTTTGCGTGAGATCATCACCGCTAGCCTTCTGGTCAAAGATCACCTTGTGCGCCGCCGCACTGGCCCCTGCACCCGCAAGGAACGAGGCAATCGCCGTGGTGTTCAGGTAGCCATCCGCTCCATAGCCAAAGGTCTGCTCGGTGCTTCCCGTCGTCTCGCGCAAGGTAGCGGCATTCCCCGCCCACGACGACAGCAGCCGCCGCCCTGGACACCAAAGCCGCGAGATGCTGGACGCATACGCATCCAGGGCACCGACAAACGCCGCGCCGCCCGGTGCCGTCCCGTAACCGATGAACCGCTGGCGGGCCAGCGGGTTCACGAGCTGCGAGGGGCTGCGGGGCAGGTGCGTCATGGGTTTAGGCAAGCACGCGTTTCCAGGCGATGTAGGAGGCTGTGCCGCTCATGGCGGCAACGCTGACAGCTCCGACGTAATCGGTGATGTAGATGAAGCCTCCTTTGCCATCATCGGCGGCCGATCCGGCTTGAAGGATGACGTTGAAACTGGTCGTGCTGGCGGAGGCTCCGAGCTTCACGGCCAGCGCGGCATCGTCGAGGTTCTGGATGAACCCCACTTCACCCTTGGCGAGCGTGAACACAGTTCCGTCAGCGGTGGCTTTGGTGAAGCTGCTGGGCACGCCAGCGCTTTGAAAGTTCTTGGAGTCAATGGTGGTCTGCATGGCGGTCAGCGGATGGCGGTGGTGTGCCGGGTGGCGATTTGAGAAAGGTGGAAGTCGAGCAGCCTCTGGATGCTCTGACTGGCTTGCTCCTGGGCTCCGGTGCGCAGGTAGGCCTGCACGATGGATTGCCGCAGAGGGATGTTGAGGAAGGCGGGCACCTTGAGGACGGCCCATTTGTCGGCGGCCAGATCCGTGGCAAAGGTGCCACTGGTGTGATCTTCAAGGCAGTAGTAGCAATCGTTACCTTCGAGCCGCACATCACCGACGACATACACGGTGCTGGTGGCCCAGGCGGTGCTGGAGAAAACGGGAGGTGCCTCGATGTGTGCCACCCAAAGCGTGGCATCGGTCACGGTGTCCGGCACGACGATGCCGCTGCCGGTGACAGTGTAATCGCGAGGCGTGGGATTGCTGCTCTTCCACGGGTGTTCCTTGGTCACGCCAAGGATGTGGCAGGCTCCCCAGTAGCCCGCGCCCACCGTATCGAGGTCGATCACCTGCGAGGTCACGGTTTCGGAGGTGGCCTTGCGCAGCTCGGGCCAGCCGTCGAGATTCCACGGGTAGGCATAATCGAGGGCGGTGTTGATGTAGGAAGTGAACCGCGCATTCATCGCCGCATCTTGGGCGGTGAGCAGGCCGGCATCTTCGATGCAGCCATCCCGCAGGGTCTTGAAGGCGATGCCGATCATGCGGCCACCCCCATCCCATACTTGCTCCCGATGACGATGGCAGGCGCGGTGCCCGTGCCAGCATCCATGTCAGGCGTCCAGCCACTGCGGGGCTTGGCGCTTTGATACTTCACGACGGTCTGCGTGTTCTTCTTGGCGTAGTCACGGCGAAACTCGTCCTCGGCCCACACGTTTTGACAGCCGAGCTCGTTCCGGCCTTTGTTCAGCCAGTAGAAGTAGGAATTGGAATCAATGCTGCTGGAGATGTAGCCGAGGCCATCGACGGCCGCACTGCGGGCATGCGCCACTTCACTGCGGCTCCGCTCCTTCTGCATGGCCCAGTGCTTCTGCAATTCCCAGCCCGTGCGAAACTCCTTCTCGACAGCGGCCACCAGCGCGGGTCCACCCTGCGCGTGCAGCTCGGCAATGAGTTCTTCGGAGTCAAACATGAGTCAGGAAGGAGTGAAGCAAAGGATTCGGTCAGCCATCGCCAGCCCCTGCTGCGGCCCGGTTTGATCCGAGCCGCAGCAGGTTGTGCTGTGAGGCGTTGGGGTTTGCCGTCAGGATCGACGGCAAAGCATTAGATGAGCGCACCCACGTCGAGGATGCGGAGATAGATCTCCGCAATGCCCGCGGTGATGTCCGACGGGGCACCGGTGGCGCTCTGCGTGGTGAAACGGCATTGCAGCGTGGCAGCGCTGGTGCCTTCGACCTTGTTGGCAGGCACACAGCCAGCGGCAGCAGTGAGCATGCCGGCCGTCTTGCACGAGGCCGCAGCGATGGCCAGCGCGGTATTGCTGCTGGTGCCGAGGCTCAGCGTGAGCGTGCCGGTGGTGGCGAAGGCCGTGGGGATGTAAATCGCCACACGATCAACGATGTAGGCGGCCGGAGTCGTGCCGAGCGTCACCGTGACGGTATCGCCCTGCGTGGTCCACGAGGAGTTGTTAAGGATGTCGGCCGGCACGCGGAAAACGTGCGTGAAGCCATACTCTCCAGCGACTTCGGCGGAGAGCGGGGCGATGCGGATGTTGTTGCTGGCGCTGGTGGCGGTGGCGAGGGTAACTGCTTGGTCAGCCATAAAAGTGTCCTTTCAAAAAGTGGGTGAGAATGAATCTGCGGAGGAAGAAATCCGGGGCCGCGCTCTTCACGCGGCTCCGGCGTCAGGGTTAGTCAGAGGTGGCGGCGAACTTCGCGAGGCCGAGCGGGTTCTTGACCGCGAGGCCAAAGATGGCGCTGATCACACCACGCGGGCCGCCGTCCAGGTCAGGCAGCGCCTTGTAGGCCCACTGCTTGTTGAACTTCAGCTCGAGCATCGAGGGGTCGATGGCGTAGCCGCGGCGGGCATCGGCTGCACCGGCGGAGAAGCCGAGCCAGTTGGACAGCACGAGGTCGTAGGTGCCGAAGTCACCGGTGAAGCTCTCAATGGTGTCCTGCCACTTGGTGCCTTGGCCGCGAGTCGTTTGAAGGATCGCGGTGTTGCTGGCGACGGTGGGCTGATAGCCGACCATCTCGGTGAAGCGAGCCTTCAGGCTGGTGCCGCACACGAGCATGTAGGTGCCGCGTTTGCCGGTCTGGGCATACTGGCTCTTCATCACGTTGTTCACGACGGCACGGGTGAGGCTGGCCAGCGCGGTGGCATCGATGCTGGCGGAGGGCGTGCGGAAGGCGGAGGGCACCGGAAGCACAGCCTGGGCGGTGCTGAGCGCCCACTTGCCGAGGCCGCGGGTCTTGTAGGGCACCGTGCCGTTGTCGGCCTGGGCTTCGTTGTCGCTGCCGAGCGTGGCTTCGACATCGCGCTTGCACTCGATGGTCTTCTTCGCGATGGCACCGGCCATCTCGGAGGCGAGGCCGGCCACGTCGGAAACGTCCTGCGCCATTTCGGTGACCATCGGGGTGCGGCGCACCTTCTGGACGTAGTTGGAGAGCAGGCCGCGGTTTTCGGCGGCGTCCTCGTAGGTGCTCACGTCGGCACCATCGACAACGCCGTCGGTGCTCGGGGTGGCGTAGCTGTCGGCCTGCCAGTCAAAGCGGGTTTTGACGGCGGCTTTCCCTTTCGGGATGGAGGAGAGCAAAGGATAATCCTTCGCGTCGATGTTGTAGATGGCGTCGGCGAGGTCTTCGCGGCGTCCCACTTGGGTGCGTTCAAAGGTGGCGGGCATGATCTTGGAAAAGGTGAAGTTTGAAGTTCAGGTTTTCCGCGAAAGGTCCGGGCTTCACAGGTCAGGCGGCATCCTTCAGACTGGCGACCGTGCTTTGCGCGAGGCTCATGGCGACGCTGGCAAAGGGTGCGGGCTGGTCAGATCGGGAGGCCTGGCGGCGAGCAGGCGGCGGGGGAGCAGGCGGGGCGACTTTCTTGGCGACGCTGGCGGCAGCGGGCTTGCTGCTGCCTTTCTTCACGAGTTCGTAGGCACCGCTTTCGAGCAGCTTCGCCACGGCGAGGCGGCCCAGAAGAAGGGCACGCTGCGGGCTCAGGCTGATCTCGGGATGCTCGGACTCGATCTCTTTCACGAGGGCATGGCGGCTGCTGGCGGCATCGAGCACGAAGGGATACTTCTTGCTGGCGATGGCCTTGGCATCGGCTTCCTTGGCCAGGCGGTCCTTCAGCACGCTGCGGGCTTTGTCGGCCTGCTTCAGTGCTTTCTCCATCTGGCGGCGGTATTGACGCACCTGCTGCGGGGTGTATTCCACCTCGTTGCCTTGGGCGTCCTTGCCGATGTAGCCTTCCTGCTCGTGATCCTCGGCCCACTCTTTGGCTGCCTGCCATTGCGCTTCGAGCTGGGTCAGATCCTTCTCCGTTTTCACGGCCTCGAATCCTTCCGGCATGCCGTGGAGCGGCGTGCCTGCTGTCGTGCCCTGGCTTTCCAGCTCCTGCACACGGGCCTGGACTTTCTCAAGCTGCTCACGCAGTTCGCGGTTTTTGGCCCGCGTCTTGAAATTGTCCTTTTCCAGTGCCTTGAGCTTGGCGGCGGCCTCCTTTGTGTCCTCGGGAGCGTCGTCATTGTCGCCTGCTTCCCCGTCGTCCGCATCGTCGTTGGATTCGTCAGCATCGGATTCGTCCTCGGCGGTCACCTCGGCTGAATCATCCTCATCGTCGGGCAGGATCGCATCGCGTCCCTGATTGGTCCCGTCCGTGCTGTTGGACTCATCGGCGTCATCGGTGCCCGCGTCGTCGTCATCGTCGGCTGTCGAGGTGACAGGTGGAGACTTCGGTTTCGCGGCGGCTTGTGTCGGCTGGCTTTTGGCCTTCGCCTTCACCGGCTCTGTCTTGACTCCTTCCGCAGCACCCATCGCGGCCATCTGCTCGGCAACCGTGTGGCCGGCCAGTGACTCAAAAATGGACAACGGAGATCCGTCAGGACCGCCCTGAACGCCAGCTTCTACGGGTGCGTTCGAGCCCGTGCCGCCTGCGGAGGCGACATCACCCGCCGCCGATTTGGCAGCTGGTGCGTTTGGAACCGCATGAGATGAGATGAACATAAGACGTGCGCCCTGCGCACGCCGCCACTGCATCACACTGCCTGTTTGCCGACAATCTCACGCGCTCCGAATCTGACACGATCTGCCGCAATGTGAGGCGATCTGAAGTGATGTGCGGCTCAATTTCCCGCCTTAGCCTCCGGCTTCTTCCGCGCCGTGAGCCGGATGATGTCCGCTCGAAAGTCCTTCAGGTAACGCGCCGCGCCGCTGGCCTCATCGCGAATGCGTGGCTCCTGATTGCGCACGGTCATCTCGGCGTGCGCCTCACCGATGAAGCACTCCAGCAAGCTCATCACCGCCCGCATCTCCCGCGTGTCATACGTGGCTTCGAGCGCATCGGCAATCTGGCCTTCGGTCAAAGGACCGGACTCCATGCAGGTTTCAATGAGCAGGCGTTTGGATGGACGTGGCATGAGATTTTCGGGTTCTGGATAATCAGCGTTCTGGCATCATCTCAACCCTGGATCACCATTTTCAACACTGCCACCACGACGGCAGCCACAACGATCCAAAGTAACTTCTTTTGATCGCCACGCATCTCGGAGAGGGTGGCATTTGTGATCTTCACCGCTGATTCTAGTTCGGCCAGTTCACGCAACATGCCAGGCTGCTTCTTGTAATCGTCGGGGTTGCCAAACACAGCCCGACTGACTTGTTGAAGTGTAGATTTAATCTCCTCCATGGGATATGTTACGGTTTGATTCGCGAGGTTAAAGCCCAAAGTGTTCACTCCACCACCGGCTTAAAACCCGTTCGCCCGACCTGCGCATTCTCCGTGCGCTGCTGGACGGCAAACTGGAAGGCGGCCATGCGGCGGTTGAGCATCTCGGTGAACATGCCACCGGCGGCATAGGCCTGGGCGACGGCGGGATTCTTCTGCATCTGCTCTTGATCCACCTGCAAGCGCGTGGCGGCATCCATGCTCTCGGTGACGGTGGGCTCGACACCGGTGAGCAGCATGGCGATGGCGGCTTTCTCTTCCTCGGCCTCGGCGGCATTGCGTTCGCTGAGACTGCCGGTGACCAGATCGGCCAGGCCGGGGTCGATGTTGTTGAGCAGCCACGACACGACGGGCACCGTGGGCACCTGTCCGGCGACACCGGGGATGCTGAAGGCATCCTTCAAGGCGCTCCAGCGCTTTTGCAGATACTCCATGTCGAGGCTCTTCACGTCGAACTCGAGCACAAAATCAAAGCTGCCAGCGATCTCCTCGCGGGTGACCTGGAATGGCTGCGGGCCATTGCCGAGCACTCGGCTGACATAGAGCGGGTCCATGAACTGCTGATCCAGCGCAAGGATGCGGCGCAGGATCTCACGTTCCTCCATGAGCGCCCCGGCCACGAGCCACTGCTGGTGCATCTGCACCTTGGCCACATCGATCTCGCGGTGATGCAGGCCGAGCAGATTGGCCACGTCCTTGCGGATCTCGTTGGCATCGAGGATGGTGCCTTGATCCAAAGGCGGCGGGCGCATGTAGTCGGCATCGCCGCCGGACTCGACGGGCAGCTTCGAGCCGGGCTCGTAGTCCCAACGGGTGCCACTGCCGGCACGGCGACCGGTGACCTTGACGATGGGCATGGTGGCAAAGCTGGTGCGGTCCATGCTGGCATCGCGTGTGCTCTTGAGCAGGTATTGATGCGTGCCGACCATCTCCGGCACGCCGCGGCTCTCAAACAGCGGCCGCGCCTTGTATTCGCGGCGCAGATCGACGTAGCAGCCGCCGTCGAAGTAGTAATCTAGCAGGCGGTTCACAAACACGAGTTCCTTGTCCGCTTTGCGGCGATCCTTCCCGACAAGGGAGGGATGCAGGATCAACTCCTGCACGGCAGGATAGCCTTCCTCATCGACGGTCTGCACGGTGATGCGCAGCACCTCATACCAGGTCTGTTCGCGGTTGCGATAGCGGGCGGTGAAGGTATCGCGAGCGGGCTCGTTCAAGATGCGCTCGACACTGGCGGCGGTGGTGTTCAGCACGGCGGAGGTATCGACGACGGGCTTGGGCCCCATGTCCAGCAGGGCGTCGATAGCTTCCTCGTTCCAGCCGTCGGTCTTCGCTTTGGCTTTGATCTCGGGTTCGGTGTATTGCTCGACGTGCGCCACCCATGGGGCGCGGTCCACCTGGCCGCACCAGTGCGGATAAAACACGTCGATGCCGGGCAGGTAGGCACGGACACAAGGCTTGCCCGGTTTGCGATAGGGCGCCGTGAAGGTCACGCTGTCCTCGGTGCGCAACTCACGCGCCACACGCCGCGCCCGCACCGGCGAGAGCAGCGGATAACGGCGGCGGATCATCGCCACGATGGGCGCGACATCTTCCGCCATCAGCAAGTCGTTCAGTTCAGCCTCGGCGGCATCGGCGATGGCGAGCTGCTGCTCAGGTGTGAGCAGTTCGCCATTGGCATCAATAGGCTGCATGCCAGCCTCGGCGGCTTGCAGACGGGCCTCGGCGAGTTTGGCCTGCGTGTGATCCTGCACCAGATCCTCGACGCTCAGCGTGGCCTGCGCCGTGCCCATGCGCTGCTCCCAGCCAACGTGCATGACGGCATGGCCCCAGGTGTGTTTGATCTGCCGGGCAAAGTTGCGCTCGCGCCACAGCTCGGCACGCAAGCGCTGCCGCGTCTCGTATTTCATCAGCGTCTCGACTTTCTTCGACGCCGCGGCATCGCTGGCCTCCATGGCGATGACTTGCACCTTCGCGCTTTCGATAGCCAGCATCTCCAGCATCGTGAGCTGATCGATGGCCTCGCCCGCCAGATGCACGCGGGAATCGGCGGAACCCTCGAAGGGGAACACCTTCTTGCCGTAGTTCGCGGCGTGCTTGCGGCCATCCTGCGTCTGCCCAGCCCAAACGGCCAGCGCGGTGCGTTCATGGTCCTGCATGTCCTGAATCCACGGCCCCAGATCGGTGAGCGAGAGCGTCATCTCGTCGATCACCCAAGCGGGATCGAGCGTTTCATCGGAGGCGACGACGTAGGTTTCGCCGGTTTCGAGATCGGAAGTGAGCATGGCCGTGCGGGCAGGAATGGATCAGACAAGCCCAAACTCCCGCAGCACAACAGCCTCATCATAGCGGTAATTGCCCATGGATGGCAAGAGGATTCTGGCCGGGCTGTCCTGCCGGCAGATGATCTTCCGCGCCGTGTGCTCGCCAATCCGAGCTCGCCGCGCATGCGCCATCACCTCCGCCCAAGTGATCAAGGTTTTCAACGCGGGCTTGCCCGCCGGTTTGGCGGGCGCGGTGGGTTTTGGGGTGGTGGTCATGGGGTGGTGCAGGGTTGTTACATAGAACGCGCATACAGTTTCGTTAAACGGCGACCTTCCAGAAATGCGTCAAGCGCCGCCCGCGTTTTAAGATAGCGCTCATTTTGCTCGGACCCTCCGCCCCGCGTGCTTCCTGCCAGCCAGTTCCGAAGGGTTAAGGCCGGATCTCCAGTTTGCAGCATTTCGCCACACGTTACTTGCTGCGCGAATTGAACGACACGCTCATCTTGAGTTTGATGATGAACCATAATCAAGGCTGCCAAAGTCGCAGCGGACAAGGATTTGGATTTCTCCACCGACAGCAGTTGCTTGATTGACGATTCGTTTTCTTCAAATTTAGCAATCAACATATCGGGCGAAAACTTGCCGATATTCCATCCATTTTCGACACGAAGAATGGTGTTTAAGGCACCAATGACTTGATTGGAAATGGTTGAGTCAAAGAACAGTGTCAGTGTGTCCGCCATGCTACGCTTGGCATGTTGATCCACATATTTCTGGGAGCAGTCTGGAAGCCCGCGAACCAGAATAAATTGCACGGGCGGACACCCCTCCAATTCAATAGCCATCAAACGATGCCCTCCATCAACAATGTAATTGGAGGCACTCACACCCACGCCTTGATTGGTGAGCGTCCATCGCCCTTCCCGTATTTCTTTGCGCAAATAATCAACGTGCGTTTTCTTCTTGTTGCGATTGTGGCTATCAAGCGCACGAAGCTCTTTGATCAGTTGCTTTGTTGCGGTCACGATTTCGACTGTTGGTTTCATAAGTGTGCTGTTTATTTGGTGGTTTGATTGTCTCAATAACTCCCGCCGCGCACGATCTCGAACCCGGCGGGCGGCACATGCTCCGGCCCCGCCAGGCAGAAGTAGCGCCACACGTCCACGGGGTCTTTGCAGGCTTCGTCTTTGCGCTTGGTTTGCTCGGCGTAGTCGGGGATGGTGAAATTCTGCAAACCGAAGATCGTGTTGGTGCATTCGCGGTTCACGCGGGCTTTCGGCTGCATCAAGATCGTGGTCGCGAAGGCATCGCGCACGAGGGCCAGCCCTTCCTGCACGCGCACGCCCTCGGGCACGAGGATGGTGAAGCCATTGGGCAGGTCGTAGAACTCTTGCTGAATGGTCGCGCCGGTGGCTCCGCTCTTCCACTGGCTCCAGCGCGGATCGCCGTAAGTCTCAAAGGGCTCGGCACAGAGGATGGTCTCGCCGCCTTTGACATGATGTTGCACAACTCGACCCTGCCACTCGCCGCCGGTTTCCTTCATCTTCTCCAGCAGGCGATGCCGCATCTGCCACACGAGCTCGGCATACTGCTCGAAGTTCCAGCCAAGCCGTAGCTTTTGCGCCGGGCCCTCATCGCCGTTCATGCGATCCTTTTCGGACATGACGGCCCACGGTCCGGGCATCATGTCGTCGATCGGGATGCTCTCACACGGCCATTCCTGCGCGTGAAAGAAGCGTCCCATGGGATCGACGATGAACCAGCTAATAAAGAATGGCTTAGCCTCCGAGCCGTCGATCACCTCGTAGAGCGTGCCATCACGCGGCAGATCCTTCCAATCGCATAGGTGCTGCTCCGGTTTCCAGAAGGCCTCGAACTCGCTGCGGCTTGCCGCCTCGGCGTCGCCATAGAGCTTGATGCGGATGGTCTTCTCATCGGCTCCGGCGTAGTCCTTCGAGAGCTGGGGATAGACGTTGACGTATTTGTTCGCGGCGGTGTGCAGGTAGCAAACCAACCGCGTCGGCTCGAGCGGATACGCGATCTTTGGCACGCGAGGATCTTTGCAGCCGCCCTTTGCCGCCAGCTCGGGGGCGATGACCTTGAATTTGTCGGGCTTCACCGCGCCCTGCATGAAGTAGCGCACCGTCGGCGTGAAGCCTTCTTCGGGCGTGTAGGTGATGAGATGCACGCCGTGCATGAGCGCCCCAAGCAGCTCGCCATGCGGCCGCCTGGCACCAGGCACGCCCTGGGCGAGCGGCACGAGGTAGCTTTCGAGGGCGAGCATCTGCTTCCGGTGCTCATCGCGTTGCGTTTCAATGGCTCGCGAGGCGAGACGATCCTTCAGAGCTTTGACGTGATCGACGGGAATGCCTTCATCGGACCACACAAAGGTCAGCGCGTAGCCCCGGAAGCTCTCCAGCTCTTGCGTGAAGAAACGAAACTGCACCATGCCGCCGCCGGTGTAGCGTTCGCCATTGGCCCCGGTGACGATGAGGTAGCGGCTGAACTGGTTATCGGTGAACTTGCCGCCGCTGAACTTGGCTTTCTGGTGCTTGTCCTGCTTGATCTTGCCCGCCGCACCGCCCAGCGCCTCGGGCGGCAGAAAGGACTCGATAGGCTTCTGCTGAAGGTTCTGCGAGTCTTCCTCTCGACGGCTCATGCAGAACACCGTGGCTTTCTGCGCATGTTTCCAATGCTGCACAGCCAGCGAGGCGGCCACATGCGTCTTGCCCGCACGAATGCCGCCGCTGACCAGCACCTCCAGCACACGGCCCGGATGCTCCAGCCGTTTCCGGCACAGCTCCAGCAGGAACAACCACCAATCCTCCGGCACCCAGCCCTGATCCAGCGGCTGCTCCGACATCTCGCGGATCGCATCCGCCCTTGCCGCCACCGCCTCCGCCGCGCCTTCCTCGCCCAGCACGAGCAATTCATCCAGCGCCAACGGCTCAATCACCGGATGCGCCTCCTGCCCTGCATGCAGGGCTTCAATAACGAGTTGGGTGTCGGGTGAAATCATGGGGTGATGGGCATGTTTCCGGTTTTGCGGGTGCTATCTGGAAAGTCGTTCTGGATAATCAGTGTTCAGCTTCTCCTTGGCAGCGTTGGCGGCATCGTAGAGTTGTGACATCACCCTGGTTTCGAGTCCGCTGCTACCGTGGTTTGCAAGGCGGTTCGCTTCGTCATAGCACGTTCGCATGAGAGCAATGGCGAGGGCTTCCATTTCACGAGCGCGACTCGCGAGATTGTGGATCAGCGTGCTGTCGCCAGTATCGGCGGCCAAGATCGCATCGACAGAAGCTGAACAATTGGATGGAGAGGAACGGCTCATAGGCTGTCTGTCGTGGTTTCGATCTTCTGTGTTCGCCGCCCCTCATCCATGCCGTTCGGCGGACTATCCGGCGCATCCATGTTAAATTGCACATCCAGCCTGCGCACAGATGCCGCATCGAGTTTACCGTCTTTCCACGTCAGCGGGCAGGACAGCACCTTGACTCTACACCCTCGCCATGCGTCGCGGACGAAGCGAAGCCAGCCCTTCGCGGTCTCTCGCGTGTTGTATGCCTTACCCACTCGCAGCCAGCCGTTGAGGGGATGCAAAACCATCGTGAAGTAAACGCGCCGCCGAACAATGGCACTGCTGCCAACCTTCGGGGCGGATGTGGTCGATTCTGTTTTCATGGCTTTTTGGCCGCCCCTTCGGTCGGCAGAGTTTGGTCGTTCAGTGGATCGGACCACTCCAGCGCGTTCATTACCGTGATGAGGCGCTTTTCCAGAGTATCGTTTGAGAGGCACCCATACAGACTTGGAGCGCGCACTTCTCGCGCCTCGCCTGTGCGGATCAGCGTCACTCTGTATCGAGGCCCGCCGCCGATGTCTGGCAGTGGGCGGATGACACAGCCGTTGCAAATAGTGTCACGGACTTCGACGACCACTGAACCAGACGCGGCAGCGCAACCGGCAGGGGCTTTATTGTTCTTCGATGGCGTTTTTCCTTTGCTCATATTGCTCGGTGTTTGTGTGTTGATCGTGGTCACTTCTGCCGGTTGCTGCGCTCCGCGTTCGTGTGCATTTCCCTCGCGGTTTAAAACGGGATGTCATCGTCCTCCATGCCGTCGGCCAAAGGTGCCTCGCTGCCGCTGGTCACGGGCGAGCCTGCGGCGGGGCGAGCGGTGCGCTGGCCGCCGCCGTGATCGTCATATTCGCGAGCATTGCCGAGGATGGGAAACTTGGGCGGATTGGCGCTTTCGCGTTCGTCTTTGGTCGTTGGCTCGCAGATCCAGTGCGTGTTTCCAAAGTCGTCTTTGCCGTCGCGATTCGGCACCAGTGAAAGCGAGAGATAAACCCGCTCTGGATTTTTGGGCGAAATCGTGGCGCGTGCTTCGTCGAGGTTGATCACGATGCAGTCTTTGCCTTTGAGGCGCAGACGATAGGCTCCTTGCAGCTTGGCAAGGTCGATGTAGGCGTTGAGTTTGTTGGCCATGGTGTGTGTCGATGTGGTGTTTGGGTTGTGGGTGATTCAATCGTCGGGGAAATCATCGTGGAGGCTGCTGCGCACTTGGCCTGCTTTCTTCATTTTGGGCTCTTTCTTGGGCACGGCGTAGCTGCCGAATTGCCAGTCACGCCAGTCGGCGCTGTTGAGTTTGGGCATGCGGCTGCTGAACCAGGTGCGCCAGTCCTCGAAGCGCACATGCAGCTCAGGTGTGGGGCCGCGGCGGTTCTTGCGGACGTAGATTTTGGCGTCCTGCTCGTAGTCCTCGCGGGGCCAGCCGCCGTCTTCTTCACTGTATTTGCCGCCACTGCTCCAGCATTGCGGGTTGCGCTCGCGACGCGGCTCGACGGCATCGGCCCAGCCCTTTTTCTTTTCCTCGCTGAGCGTGTGCCAGCCGAAGAAATAGGGATCGCGGTGCAGCATCCAAACGTGATCGGCATACCACTCGATAGCAGCACTGCCGCTGAGATCGGCGAGGACGGGCGGTTTGGCCGCGTTGCGATCCGTCTCGCGGTTGAGCTGCACCATGAGAAGCACGGTGAGCTTGTAGAACTTTTTCACGAATTGCAGCGTCTCCATGACCTCGACAAGGGCCTCGCGCTCATCCTTCATGCCGCGTTTGCTGACGGCTTTGATGAGGTGGAGATGATCGACGACGATCCAGCGGATGCCGTGCTGGCGTTTGGCGACCTGCACTTGGCTGCGGATGTCGGCGGTGGAGATGGCGGAACCGTCGGAGATGAGCAGGGGAGCCCGCTGCACCTGCCTCACCTTGACGGTCATGGCATCCTGGTCGGCTCGCGAGAACATGCCGGTGATGGCCTTGCTGGTGTCGATACTGGCGCCACCGAGGATGATGCGGTCGTAAAGCTGCACGCTGCTCATTTCCGCACTGAACACGAGGCCGGGCACGTTGCGCTCGACGGCGAGGTTGTGAATGAGCGTGGTAGCCATGGCGGTCTTGCCCTGGCCGGGGCGGCCAGCGATGACGACGATCTCACCCTGCGCATCATCGAGCCCGTGAACGGTTTGATCGAGTTCCAAGATGCCGGTTTCGAGGCCCATGATCTTGCCGCGATTGGCAATGGTCTGCTCGGTGCGGTCCACCCATTCGCTCACGCCGCGGGCAGCTAGAACGGGGCCGGTGGAATACTCGCCGGAGGCCTGCAAGGCTTGCACGCACGCAAAGATGCGAGCTTCAGCACGACCAATCACAGCCGTCACGTCCTCATCGCTCTGCTCAGATCCGTGCGCATAGCACTCATCAATGTTTTGAGCGCTCGCATCAATAGCCTGACGCAGCGCCCACTTCTCCCGCAGGATACCGACGTAGTGCGGGTAATGCGTCGGGATGGGCACAAACGTGTAAAGCTCCGTCACTGCCACGCCGCCGCCGACCAAATCGAGCTTCTTCTGGTCCCGCAGCCGGTGCGTGATGGCGATGGGCTCCACGGGCAGGTTCTTGTCGAGCATGTCGAGCATGACCTCGAACACGAGGCGGTTGCACTCGTGATAAAAGGCCTCCGGCGGCAGCTTCGCCCGCACCTCCGCGATGCGCTCGGGATCTTGCATGAGGCAGGAAAGCACGCCTTTCTCGGCCTCATCGGAGAACGGCAGGGCTCGGTTGATTCGCGCCAGCCGTTCCTCGGTGGTCAACGGGCGGTCTTTGGCAGGTTGGTCACTCATGCGGCCTCCTTTCCATGCTGGGCGAGCCAGCGGCGGACTTGCGCTTTGTCACTGCCGACCATTTGCGGCCAGCCGGGCATGGCTTCCTGCCAATCCGAGCCCCACAGGGCCGCCATGGCCTGCTCGTAGCCATCGGGCGGCAATTCAGCCGTGAGCGGCGGCGCTTCTTTTTTCGCGCCAAAGCCATCCGTGAAGGCTTGGAGGGGGGTCTTGCCGCGCAGATCACCCCCGCGATCCTGCTCCTTGGCAAGCCAGTTGATGACGAAGCGCCGCCAGTTCTGCTTTTTGGCCTTGGCCGGGTTTGCTTTGAGCCACTGCTCCATGACAAGCATCTGCCGCCGGATGTCGCAGGCCGGATAAGCGCCCGCCAGTTCGTCCATGAGCGTGTCCGTGAAGCCCGTCCAGCCGGTATCCGGTGCCCAGGCCAAGGCTTCACCCGCCGCGCCCCTTTTCTTTTTTTCGCCAGAACCGTCTGGGGTGTCGGTGGCGGAGCCTTCGGGATCATCGGCAGTCGGCTCTGCACCGTCAGGTGCGAGCAAAAGTCCCTGTTCCTTTTCCCTTCCCTGTTCCCTGTTCCTTTCCGGCGCTGAGTTGTGGTTGAGTGAGTCGTGAGGACTCACTGAGGAATCAGTGAGTGATGCGTGAGGTTTGCGTGAGTGCTTGCTGACCGTCGGGCGATTAATCCGTTGGTGCTTAACGAAATTGGTGATCTTGCCGAGCGGCATGCCGTCGGCGGCTTTCGTCAGCTCGATGTAGCCGATGCGCTCCAGCGCCTCCAACATGGGCGGGATGTGCTTCGTTTTTTCGTCAAACGGCATCAATTCGCCGCGAATCAGCGCCGGATGAGCGTTGAAATAGCCTTCGTCGTCGGCAAAATTGAGCAGACCGATGGCAAGGAGACGCGTTTCGGCAGTCAGTTGACTCATGCCAAAGTGTTTCCAGAACTCGGGTTTGATGGTGCGGATTCTCATTTAAGGGACAGGTGTGAAGTGTTTTTCGAGCCAGGTGCGGGCGATCACGCCATGCCCGCCGGTGTCGAGGTTCTCGAAATCGACCGTGCTGCGGGTGACGTAGGTGAGGCGGACCCGCGTGCCCTGGGCATCCTGCCAGATGGCACGCACGACGGGCACAGCGGCGGTGCCAGCACCTCGATGACCCGCTTGTTTTTTCGCTGGAGATCCGGCCACGGCTGCCGGCCGCGATACATCCGCACCCAAAGGGCCCGCGGCGTGATGCCGAGATTGGCGGCGGACTGCTCCACCCAGGCGCTGAGTTTCATGCTTCACCGGCGTTGACCTCCTCTTGAAGTTCACGGGCTTCGCGGAGGGCCTCGGCGACGCCCTGCTCGGCGAGTTTGATGCCGGCCTTTTGCGTGGCACGCAGCAGCGGCTCGTAGGCCTTGCCCGCGTCGCCGCGGAAGGCAATGCGCCCGGCCATGTCGATCTCGATGGTGGCGACGGGCCACGGCTCGGAAATGCCAGTGCCAGGATTGGGATGGTAGCGCATCACCTGGACGGCGGCAGCAAGGGGGATGGGTTTGGAGTCAGGCATAGGGAGGGAAGAAATCAAAGCAGGTGGCCGTGCGTGCGCTGGATGCGTGCGGCGTGCTGCCGCATGCGCTCCTCGCAGGCCGTGATGGCATTGGTGCACGCTATGAGGCCGCATTTGGCAACGGCTCGCTCCATCGACAGGGAGAGGCGCTCGGTGTCGTTCACGTCGGGATCAGGCAGCAGGTCGTCGATGACGCGGATCTGCTCGCTCCACTCTTCTTGCTTGGCGCGGAGCTGGAGCAGCTCATGCACGGGCCGCTCACGCACGGCGGCCGTGGCGGGTGCGGTTTCCCAAAGGCTGGCGGTGGTCGTGCTCATGCCGCGCCCTCCTTTTTTTTGGGGGCGTCCTGCCAGCCACAAGGCCGCTCCATGCAATCGTGCGGAGTCGGGAGCCAGCACTGCGGGCATTTCCATGCCGGGGCCGGACCTTCAAATACCAGCCCGCCGCCCTCTTTTTTTGCGCAGCCCAAAACCGTCGGCAGCACCAGTGTGCTCAAATCGACGCCCTTTGCCACTGACACGATGACCAGCCCGCCTGTCTTCAGGTCACGCCCCAAAATTGCTCCCTGCTCAGTCAGAGCAACGGCATGGACATTGGCAAAATTTTGTGCTCGGCGGAATCCGATTGTAGAAGCGTGCGCGGCTCGCGGCCTCGACCCCCTCCCCCCCTCAGAAACAACACACCGACCGGCCGCCAGGTCACCGGGCATGCCGCATGATTTGTGGCATGAGGTGTGACACAAAGCTGCTTTTGCCTCATTGCCAACGGAAATCGCCAAATCCACAGCAGATTCCGCATCCGCTGGCGCGGTATCAGCGGCCCCATCGGCCACCCGATCCAGCTCGCCTGCGGCCTGCTCGACCGCCGCGCCCATTGCTGAAACTTCCCCCGTCACACAATCCATCTGCGCCGCGGCGGAGCCAGCCTCACCACCAGCACACATATTGCGCCCGGCGATTTGCACCACATTTTCCCGAGCACTCATGCCGCCCTCCCTTCCGCCCTCAGGAACTTGATCAGCGCACTTTCCGGCACCACTGCCGATGCCTGCCGCGCCAACCCCAGCTTCACGACCGGCAGCCGCTTCTGCTGAATCCACGTCCGCACGGTGTCCTCCGGCTTGTCCAGCATCGCTGCCACCGTTGCCACTGAATAGTGACACTCCACCCGCCGGGCCAAAAAAAGAAAAAGCGCCCGCCCCGGAATGCGCCATGCGCCAGACGAGTAGAACGCCCCACGAATCACGCCAGTCTGCGCCCAGCGAATCACCACCGCCAGCGGCGTGTCCAGCATCGCCGCCACCTCGGACGCCTTCCAAGTGCCCTGCTCGAGCACCGAGGCCACATCTTGCTCAGTCAAGTTGATACGTCGCTTTGCCATGGTAGAGTCAAAAAAAGAAAAAGGGGGCGCTCAGTCGCCGTCAGCGTCGCCGCCGCGGCCCTCCTGCTCGCGTTTCCAGTCCGTCCAGCCGTTCAGCTCAAAATCGTCCCGGCTCCAATCACGCCGCGGCAGGATCGCATTCCACGCCACCAGCGCCCCGGTGATCATCACCGCCGCAAAAAAAAGCAACACCGCCAGCGCACTCATCGCACACCCCCCGCGTTCGAGCTCGGGAACTGCACCCAGCGACGCGTCACGCCGTCGCAGGTTTCGCGCACCTCATAGGCCCGGCACGGCACCCGGCGGTGGTCCCTAAGCACCGCCGGGGCCGTCTCCTCAACCTGCCGCTTGCCCTTGCGCAGAGCGGCGGAAATCCGTTGCTGTAGGTCACTGATCACGCGGCCTCACGACCGTCACCGGTCGCGCCTCCCGTGAGTTTCTTCATCGAGGCCGCAAAACGCGTCTCCCACTGGAGCGCAGCCTTCGCCACCTCCGGGTTCGCATTGTGACGGCGCACCGCCTCACAGGTTTCCTTCAGGGCTTCCAGCACGATCAAATCAGGCTGCGTTGTTGGCGAAGTGTCATCGTTCGGCATAGCGTCAATAAATCGAATTCACCGCAATATTGCACGGGTTAACTCAAACCGTCAACAACAAATCGAAAACAACATTTTATCGCAAATAATACTTGCACGCAATAAATCAGGCTGTAATCTCCCCTTGTGCTCCTCACCAAGCACCGCGCCGCAAACGCGAATCCCTCAGATCCACATCACAAACATAACACCGCCATGACATCCGCCCTCGCCATCCGTCCGCAGTCCGCCAAGCGCACCGACCGCAAAACCCGCAAAGAACCCACCGCCGAGCAAAAGGAGGCCGCCGCCGCACGCCGCGCCGGCATCAAGCAGCTCTGCGCCATCGTTAAAGCCCTGCCTGTAGAAAAGCGCGTGCTCCTCGCTTCCTCCTACGGCATCCGCAATCCCGAAGGCCGCGAGCTTTCGCCCTTCAATCAATGCCTGCTCGTGCATCAAAACAGCAGCGTTTCAATCGTGGGCGGTTTCCAGCAGTGGAAGAAACTCGGCCGCAGCGTCAAGAAAGGCGAGCGTTCCCTGGCCATCTGGGTTCCTTGCGGCAAACAGGCCGAAACCGCCAACGACGCCAGCGCCAATCCCGACACCGAAAACGACCGCTTCTTCATCCTCGGCAGCGTGTTCGACATCACGCAAACCGAAACCGACGACGAAAAAGCCGCCCGCAAGCAGCGCGAAACCCTCGCCTTGCCCGCTCCGGCCCTCGCACTCCCCGAGCACGCCGAAGCCTTCGACATTGAGGCCGAAGTCATCAGCACCGAGCCCGCCACCATCCAAGACAAGTTCACCCTTTGCTAAATCCTCACGGGGGCCGCGCATCCCTCACGCGGGCAAACTTTCCACCCTTCCATCATCCCATGTCCTCCGCTCAATTCCTCCGCCACAAAGCCACCGGCATCAAATACCTGCGCACCGCCGCGGGCGCCATGATGCCCGTTGCCGATCTTCCCCGCCTGGCCGGCAATGATGCCACCTTGCGCGGCATCCAGGTCAAGTGCGAAACCTGCGAAACGTGGCACCCCTGCCACGCCATGCACCCGCACCGCACCGGCCTCGAGTGCTCCGCATGCCGCGCCACCGCCGCAGCCGCCGCCAGTCCCGAGTCGCAGCACGCCGCCGCCATGCGTAAGGCCGCCGCCCTGCTCCGCCTCGCCCAGTCCGACAACCCACACGAGGCCGCGCTCGCCGCCTCCCGTGCGCAAGAAATTATCGACCGCTACAAGCTCAACCTCGCCGCCCTCGACGACGCCCCCAGCGAAGAGCCCGCCGAAGAAATCCGCAATTTCAAAGACGATCCGCTCGACGAAGGCGGCGTCTGGAAAGCCCTACTGGGAAAAGCCGTCGCCACCGTCAACCAGTGCCAGGTTTATACCTGCGGCGGTCACGTTCACCTCATCGGCCGTCCGTCGGATGTCGCCATGGTGCGCCCCTTCTACGCCTATTTAGCCGGAGAAATCGAGCGCCTCGCCAGCCGTCACTGCAAAGGCAATTCGCGCACCTACTGGAACAACTTCCGCCTGGGAGCCGTGGAGACGATCAACCAGCGCTTGAAAGCCTCCCTGGCCGCCACCGTGGCAACCGTCAAAGCCGAAGCCCTCGCCGCCGGCAATGAACGCGCCCTGGTCATCGTGCAAAACTCCCTCGCCCTGCTCGAAAAGCGCAAGCAGGAAGTCGCCGAATGGACACGCGCCAACATGAATCTACGCAACCGCACCGCCCGCCACAGTTACAGCCACGCAGGCCGCGAGGCCGGCCGCGCCGCTGGCCATGGCGTCAACCTCAACCGCTCCGCGGGTGCCTTGAACAGCACCCGCCGCGCCCTCGCCTGATCGCCATGAACTCCCCCGACATCACCCCCGAGTTCATGCAGCGCCTCGCCGTCCTACTGGACGGCGAGGCCATCGCCCGCCCGCATGCCGAAAACGACAAGCGCCCCGTCATCCGGCTCGATTCGCCGAAAGTCCTCCTTTCCGTGAGTCACGCCTGGCATGCCCGCCCCAAGTGGCACGCCAGCGTCGCCGATTGGGACGGCCGCCACATCCACGGCAGCCCCAGCGCCAATTTCACCGGCAGCAGGCCCGTTGAAGAAATCGCCGCCGATCTCCGGCGCCGCGTCCTAGATCCTGCCCGCGCCCACATCATCAAGCACGCCGAAACCGCCGCCGCCGTCGCCACCCGGCAGCAGCTCGTGCGGCATCGCCTCGCCCAGCTCGAGGCCATTCTAGGCCCGCAAAAGCCAAACTACCACAACACCTTCGCCGCCCTGCCCGGCCTGCGCATCGCGCATCAGTGCCACTTGGAAGACAGCAGCGGCCCCTGGCCATGCTTCGAGGCGGAAATCCGCCTGCATAGCTTCGAGGCCCTGAAAATGATCGCCCACATCATCGCCGAAGATCACCGCCTGCACGCCGCCACACGCACCGAATAGCCACCCCCTCAAACACAAAAGCCCCCGGCGGCCGCAAACCGCCGGGGGCTCATCACAAACAGCAGCCACTCACGCAGCCGCCATGATTCCCCAGCCTACCACCGAAACCACCGCCCGCAAGCCCGGCCGCGGCCGGCCCGCCCTCATCGAGCCCCGCCGCACCAATCTCCCCCGCATCAGCGCCAGCGCCCATGCTCATTTGAGCACCTACGCCAAACGCCACCGCCTCACCCTCGCCGATGCCCTCCATGCCGCCATTTTCAGCCTCCCCAGCCAGCAACGACCCACGGCTTCAAAATCACCCCGCGCACCCTCCCCCAGCTAAAAGCCCCGCGCCCACCCAAAACAGCCCCCGCGCACCCTCCCCCGGTCAAAAAGCGGCACCTCAAATCCGTAAAACCGTGTCAAGCGCCAGATCAACAAATAATTGTTGAAAACAGGAAATTAACGGACTATGAAGCGGCATGAGCTATCTATCCGTCCAGGTTGAAGACTACTTCGCCACTCATCCCACACGCAATGCCAACAGCGTCGAGCGTGACGCCGGCCTCAACCGCGGCACCATTGACAGCATTCGGCGCAATCAGCACCCCCGGCCCGAGCGCTTCGGCCAGCTCCTCCGCGCCGTCGATGACGCCACCGCTCGCCGTTGGCTCGTCGCCTACCTGCGCGACGACTGCCCGCCCGAGTTCCTCCCCCGGCTTGACATCACCATTGCCGCCCTTCAGAGCGCCGATCCCGCCACCCTGCGCGAAGCCATCACCGCCCACACCACCGGCCAGCTCGACACCAGCCCCGCCGCCGTCCTCGAAGCCTGGCACCGCCTGCAATCCGCCATCCAGGCCGATACCAGTCTCGCCAAATGGTTCATCAAAATGGTCAACCTTATTCTCGGGGAGCCATGAACGACAAAGCTCACGGCGCTGCCGGGGGCGGAAACCAACCTCAAACACACTGACTTTATGCCTAAAAAATCGACATCGAAACCACCCAGCGCCCCGGCAGTTGACCGTGCAGCGCCTGGTTCGCCTTTGTATTGGTTCGCGAAGCTGCCGCTGGTAGAACAAGAACAAACAGTGCTTCCCGAGATCATCAAAGCATGCGAGAAGGGGAATCTCGCCGCTGCTAAATATCTTGTGTCCAGTCCATACACACGGGTGATCGCACATTGGGTGAAGACGTGTTATGAGCCTGATGAAGAGTGCCATTTCATGCAATTCTGCATCGCCATCGGCGTAGCCGATGAAGAAGGGGAGTGGCAGGATTCAACATTCTTGTATCTCGATGTCGATGCCGATGCTGAGAACAATCTTGTTTCGTGGAAGAACTGGAACTGCGACGGGTGCTCAAAGAGCATCCTGTGTGCCCTACTCGGAGACTGGATCAAGAAACCTTTTCTCATCTCCCAAAAGCCGGAAGTGATGCTCATGCAGGATACCGAGCCAATGACACTGGCCGAGTTTATCGAAAAGCTCCGCCCCTGGATGGCGAACACGGATTATCCAGAACACCTTTCCGGTGATTACCCCCAAAACCAGAAACCATGAAACTTTCCGAGATGCTTGAGCAGGTCCGCCTCACCTGTCGCATGCGGCGCTTGTCACTCCACACCGAGCAAACCTATGCTGGCTGGATCGCACGATTCGCCCGCCATGTGCAGACCTGCCCGCACTTGTCTCGTGAAGAACGCGTGCGCAGCTACCTCGAGCGCATGGCCCCGCACTGCTCCGCCTCCACGCAAAACCAAGCCCTCAACGCCATTGTATTCCTCTACCGTGACGTCCTGCGCCAGCCCCTTGGCGACCTCGGCAAATGGGCCCGCGCCAAACGTCCCGCCCGCCTGCCCTCATGGCTCAGCCCCGATGAAATGCAGCGCCTGCTCGAGGCCATGCCGCCCGGCCCTCGCCTCATGGCCCAGGTCGCCTATGGCTCCGGCCTCCGACTCGCCGAGCTCCTCGCCCTCCGCGTCAAAGACATCGATCTCGCCGCCTGCCTCATCACCGTCCGCGGCGGCAAAGGAAACAAAGACCGCATCACCTGCCTGCCCCGTTCCCTCGTCTTCCCCCTTCGCACCCATCTCGACCGCATCCGCGCCCTCTACGATCGCGACCGCGCCACCGGAGCCAACCCCGTGCATCTCCCCGATCACCTCGAGCGCAAATACCCCCATGCCGGCCGCGAATGGCCCTGGTTTTGGCTCTTCCCCGGCGGCCACGAAAGCATTGATCCCCGCACCGGCATCATCCGCCGCCACCACGTCCACGAAGACACCCTTGGCAAAGCGCTCAAAACCGCCCGCCGGCGCATCGGCCTCAGCAAACGCGTCACCGCCCACACCCTGCGACACTCCTTCGCCACCAATCTCCTGTCCAGCGGCGCCAGCATCACCCAGGTGCAGGAACTCCTCGGTCACAACAGCGTCGAAACCACTCAGGTTTATCTGCATTGCATCCCCCAGTTTGCCCGCAGCATCACCAGCCCCCTCGACACCCTGCCCACCTTCCCCAACATCATCCCCTTCGCCCGCGCCGCCTGATTCGTGCCCCGTCAATAAGGTCAATCCCGTCAGCTCACACTCACACGCCGCATGATCACTTGGACCACCACCCTCCCCACCGCTTCCGGTTATTACTGGTATTGTGAGCCCGACGACGAACCCACAATCGTCGAATACGACCACAAAATGCAATGGATCATGTTTACCGGCTCCGAAATCCCAAGCGGCAAGGACATGCCCGCCCCTATCACCGGCCACTTCTGGCCCGAGCCTATCACTGCCCCCGCATCGACTACTCCCGCACATAGGCACTTGCGCTATAATCTCCATGTGGCACCCGCCCAGCATCCCGAACTCATCATGCAGCAGCTTGGCATCACCTACCAAAAAGCCACACCGCGGTCCATGGGTGATCAGTGGTGGTTTTGGAACTGCCAAAACATACCCGCCGCATTACCCGCTTATTTGGAGCCACTCACCCCCTCTCCCATACAAGCCACTCACTACGGCCTCACCACCGCCGAAGCCATGAATATTGCGTCAACAGCTTAGCCTTGTGCCGTCTCCCCGTCTCCCCGTCTCCCCGTCTCCCCGTCTCCCCGTCTCCCCGTCTTCCCATGGACACCCCCGCTCTCCCCCTCGCCGATCTCCCCCCGCGGCCCATCGACGCCTGGCGTCAGCACACCGCCAAAAACTGGAAATCCAGCGACCCCGAAAGCTACGCCATCTGCGTGGAAATGATCACCCAGCACGGCATCACTTCCATCTCCGATCTCCAGCGCGAGCTCAAAGCCCTCGATATCGACAAATCCCGCCAGACCATCGCAGCCCTCATGCGCACCGAGTTCAGCATCGAGCAGCTCGCCGATCTCGCCGCCAAAAACGCCGCCATCGCCCGCCTTCAGGCACCAGCAAAATGGCCGA
>Ga0208005_1000072_pt1 | contig 40271 bp, 55 predicted proteins | sample DEB19_08_DNA_3_FD_184530 | JGI IMG/M metagenome (GOLD analysis project Ga0208005, IMG submission 184530) | Aqueous microbial communities from the Delaware River and Bay under freshwater to marine salinity gradient to study organic matter... | ecosystem: Environmental > Aquatic > Marine > Coastal... | reverse complement strand
AGAACCAGGATCAGCCATCGTGGTGGAACTGTTGTACTGCCAGATCGGATACTGACGGTTACCTCTCGCACCCGTCGCACCCGTCGCACCTCGAGGGATGGAGAAATCGAACACCGCCGCCGAAGACGTACCAGAGTTCGTCACCGTCGCCGAAGAACCAACAGCACCCGTTGTCACCGTACCGACAGCAACCGTCGCCGCAGGCCCAGTCGGGCCAACAGCGGACAACTTTGACGCCAACTCCGACATCGTCATCGACTTATTCGTACCCGACGCAGCCATCGACGTATCCGACACATCGACAACAGGCACCAGATCGTTGTTCGCCGCTGACGCACCTGTCAGCGACCCAAGACCAGTGATCTTTGCGGACATCAGTCCAGCGACAACGTCAACGACGTCATCTGAAACGTGTCACCCGCCGTCACAGCCGCAGACGACGCAAACGCGCCCGTCCACAGACAGTTCCCAGCCGTCGACGCATCCCACAACGACCAATGACTGTACGTCTCCGTCGAAGGAACCGACGTCCACGACACCGTCGCAGACGTCGACTTCGACCCAGAAGCAGCAGCCGACCACGCCACCGACTGACGAGTCGTATTCGCAGCCGCATTCAACGTCCCATCCTCACCAGGATCAGCCGTATGCAACTTCACGTACACCGTCGACGGAGCAGTCCACGCAGTACCACCCACATGGTCAAGGATCTTGTTCTCAGCGTAGTTCGAGATGCTCATCAACAAGACCCCCCACCGTTACATCCGCACGCGCCCGCAGCTCCGCCTCCGCCCGCAACGCCACCAACCCCGCCAACTCCTCATCCGACAACTCCGCCACAGCCCTCGACGTCTCCACCTTGATCGGCTGAGGCGACATCCGATTCGTCGCCCGCAAATACAAATCCGCCGCCTTCATATCCCCATCCATCGCCTTCGCATACAACGACTCCAACAACGAATGCGTCTTCTCAGGCGACCCCTGCACCAAATCCACCCGCCGACGCCACTCATCACGAAACACCTGGTTCTTCTCCCAGTTCCGCAACGTCTGCGTCGTCGTCCCATGCGCATCCGCATACCGCCGCTTCGAAGACGGCTCACGCTCCGCAGGAGCAGTACACAACCAGTCCAAATAGGACTCCTGCCGCGTCGTCAACACCACATCGTCAGCCACACCACCACCAAAAACCGTTACAGGAGTCCCCACCCGAAATAGTTGCGCACGCAATGTAACGGGGGAGGGGGGTAAGGGGGGAGGGGGACAAAACCAGCACCCGACACACACCCACAGGTGAGTGTCGGGTAAGCGACGACAGTTCCCGAACACCAGTGAGGGAACACCTATCCCCAACAGCACAAACACAAGCGACGACAGCCCACAAGCTGACGTCGCACAACAACACCCAAACACCTATCCCAACCCCCAACCCCAACCCCAAAAACGCGACCCACACGGCCCTCGCTCGGACGAGTCCCTTGTTTGCCCGCCTGGGGGGTGGCCCATGCGCCCCTCTCCCTCCACGGCGACATCAGGCCTGCTGAGAGCCTGTAAGGGGCCTTACATGATGTCGAGTTATTCGACCCTTTCTCAGGGTGAGACAGACAGTCTCCCTCAGCGGTCAGAGCGGCTGTTGGGGTCAACGCTATTCCGCTGGAATAGGGAGAGAGGGAGAGAGACATCATGGCTGACATCATTGCGATGCTGCTGGAGATGAATGCTGCGGCGGTCGAGATTGACCGCACCGAGTATGCGGCGATGCCGCACTACTTCACGGTGGGCCGCATGGCGACGGACATCCTGAACAAGGTGGCCGATGCGAAGGCGAAGGGTGACGAGAAGGTGCTGGAGCGTTTCACGGTCGGCATCGACGGTGAGCGCGTGCTGTTGGGCAGCCAGTCGGCGATTGCGAAGGCGTCGGGTATCTCGCAGTCGACGATCTCGCGTTCGATGACGCTGGTGGCGTCGTTTGCGTCGCCTGCTCAGGCTGTGGCTGCGTACAAGGCCTTCGATGGCGTGTTCACGGCGTGGGTCTCGTCGCTGGTGTCGAAGTCGTCGAACCGCAAGGGCACTGGCAAGGGCAAGACGGCTGCGAAGCCGTCGGTGAAGCACTTGGCTGCCGAGGCGAAGGCGCTGTCCAAGGCGCAGCGTCTGGAGTTGGTGGCGCTTCTGCTCGCCATGAAGTGACTGACACGGGTTCGGGGGGCGTGCGGCAGTGTCCGCACGTCCCCTTCCCGTGTTGGCGCATTGATGCTGCCCACGAGCACATCGGCGTGTGTCGGTGTGTTGGTGGGCGGTCTCGGTGAGGCCGTCCGTTTCTATTCGCAGGGAATAGGGGCGTTGACATGAGAAAGATAGGTGGTGTCACGATGCGTGAGTTTCGTGATGGTTCGGTCGAGTTGACCGTGGCGCAGGCGGTGCTGCACGAGGTGCATTCCCGTTTGATGGACTACGGGTTTGGCTCGATGGAGGCTCTGTATGTGTTGCAGGGCAGGTACCCGAGCGGTCAGTACGCGGAGTTGCGTTCGGAGGCTCCGTTGACGGATGCGGCTTTGACGGCTGGGTTCTGCGGTTGGGTGGTGCCGCTGTGACTGCTGCCGAGTTTCACGGCCGCGTCGAGGCTCTGGTTGGTGCCACCTCGACCTCGGGCGGTTTGCACGCTCGATATGAGGAAGTCCGCTATTGGGCGTCGGTGTACGAAGGTCTGTACAGGGTGAGCCTCAGGGACGCGTGCAGGTTTGCCCGTGATGGGCGTGGTGGTGCTGCGCTGCATTATCAGTGTGATGCGCTCAATGCTCGTCGCTTGGCGGACTTGTTGTGCCGTTCGCAGGCTGCGCTGAAGGAGATCATCCGTGGGGGGGTGGAGCGATGAGTCTCGAGAGCCTCGGCCACAAGGTCACGTTCCTGCAGGCCAGGTCGAAGCGGACGCTGGACTACTGGTGGAAGGAAGTGGCGGACGCCATGTTCGTGGTGTCCGAGGATGACCCTGACTGGTGGCTTGCCGAGATGCGGGAGGTCGAGCGGTTCATGCGGGAGGCCAGCCTGCATTTGGCGAACATCGCCAAGCGTGGCGACCAGATCAAGGGTCGCTGCTCTATTCGCCACGAATAGCACGCCTAACCAGCGTGGTTAGCGCACGGCCACTTCGTGTGGCCGTGCGTTGACAGGAGGGCAGCAGGGTTCTGCTGTCTTTCTGTCAGCGCACGTTTGTGTGCTGTATGTGCACCCTCGTATTTGGGTGTATGTCACGGCAGCGTTTGCTGCTATTTCCCCATAAGCGCCGCTTGTGGGTTCCAACAAACAGTGAAAGGGAAGTGCAATGACCACTACCAATGATGATGCGGTGCGTTTCCACTGCGTGTACTGCGACGAGACGCACGTCTCCGATGACCCGTTCGACACACCTGACGGTCAGGTGTGCGAGACAGGGTTCGACGCCGACTGGCGGGTGTGCTGCGGCTGTGACCGCACTGTGCGTGCGGAGTACTGCATCTACGCAGAGGACGACCTGTGGTGCGAGCCGTGCCACGACAGGCGGTTCACGTCGTGTGAGTCGTGTGGCGAGTACGTCCGCTACAACAACGTCTACGGACGTGGCGACTCAACGTACTGCTTGCCCTGTGCGGAGGACTACGACAACGAGTACGCCGCACGTGACTGCGTCCATAGTTACGGGTACAAGCCGTCGCCCCTGTTCTTCGACTGGCGGTTCGACGACCTGTTCTCCTCGTACAGCCCGACCCCCAAGGCGATCTACATGGGGTTCGAGTTGGAGATGGAGGCAAACGACCCCCAGTACGTTGCTGACGAGTTGGCGGACCACGCCTATCTCAAGGATGACGGCTCCCTGCACACCCGCTACGCCCGTGAGGCGTTCGAGGTGGTCACCCATCCGCACACGCTGGAGGCGTACCGCAACGGGTTCCCGTGGGACTGGATGGAGCAGGCCCGCAAGGACGGTGCACGTGCGTGGAACAACTCGTCGTGCGGTCTGCACATCCACGTGAACAAGGATGCGATCGCAGATCGTTCGCACTTTGCTCGCTGGTGGATTCTGCTGCACCGCAACGTCGATGAGTGGGTGCGTTTCGCTGGCCGCACCTCGACGTACGCGTCGTGGGAGGAAGGCTTGTACAACAGCGTCGGGCGGCGTGCTGCGCACGAGTACCCGTTCGAGATGAAGTACGAGCACATCGACTACTCGAACTGGACGCACGCTGAGATCCGTGCGGCCGAACAGCGTGACGAGGCTCGCCGTGTCGCCGCCTATGACCGCAATCGGTTCATGTTCAACACCGCCAATCAAGGTGGACGGTATGTGGCCCTCAACTGTCACAACCATGCGACGTTCGAGTTGCGGTTCTTCCGTCCGTCGATGAAGGCGACCACGGTGTTGGCGTCGCTCGAGTCGGTGCACGCCTCGATCGAGTACACCCGATCGCTGCGTGTCATCAAGGACAAGGGCGGCCTGGAGACGAAGCGTGAGTTGCTCACGTGGGACTCGTTCCGCCAGTGGGTGCGAGCCAACAGCGACAAGTACCCGTACCTAGACGCACGTATCGACGTGCGTTTCGGCACCAACCCCGACTGCGATGACTCGCAGTCCTGACCCCTTATTCCTCACGAATAGAAACGGAGACAAGCACAATGTGCATCCTCATCTTTAGCCCTGCGGGCACCACGGTTCCCGCCCACCACCTCATCCGTTCGTGCGCAGCCAACCCTGACGGGTTCGGCTACGCCATCATCGGTGACGACGGCCTGTACGCCGACTGGTCGATGGACGCTGACACGCTCATTGCCTCGTGGAACGAGGCGCGAGCGAAGTGGCCGAACGGTCACGCCATGTTCCACGCCCGCATCGCCACGCACGGCACTGTCGATGTCGGCAACTGCCATCCGTTCTGGATCGGTGAGCACAACGCCATCCTCGGGCACAACGGCATGATGCCGCACGTCCCGACTGACGGTGTGCGTTCCGACACCCGCGTGTTCGCCGAGGACTGGCTGCCCACCTTGGGTATCTCGATTCTCGACGACGAGGTGCAGCGCAAGGAGATCGGCAAGTTCATCGGCTACTCCAAGTTGGTGGTGCTGTCGGTCGACGATGCGTTGCAGGACGACTGGTACATCATCAACGAGCACTTGGGCGACTGGGACAAGGGTGTCTGGTACTCGAACGACTCGTACCTGCCGTACAAGCCCAAGTGGTACGGCCACGGTCAGGGCTTGTGGGTTCCGTCAACTGCACGCACCCCACTCGACGACGACATCCTGTTCGACGACGAACGGTCATTCAGGACGGTCGATGGTGAGTTCATCGACCTGTGCACGTTCTGCGAGATCCAGTACGTGGTGTCACCAGCGGAAGACTGCTGCTGCCCCGACTGCGGAATGTGTTCAGTGTGCCAGTCGTGGAACTGCCACACCAACGGTGTGCACCCGAAGTACACGGGCCATGACGAGATCATCGACGAGATCGACTGGGCCAACGACGACTGGTACCAGTTGCCAGGCGGCGAGATCATGCTGTGGGACTACACCATCAACGGGTGGCGTCAAGCACAGCAGGACGAGTACTTGTCCTACGACGAGTGGTTCGCTGCACGGCACGGGGTGGCGAAGTGAGTTACACCATCACGTTCCACCCCGAGGCTGACGGCGGGCCGATGCACGTGCTCAGCCTGCTGTCGGACTATGCGTTCGAGTTCCGCAAGAACGGGCGCACCGTCGTCGAAGGCCTCGCTTCCGTCGACGACACGACCACCGACGTGGTGTTCGTCCGCCTCTACAACGGGTCGACGGGCTGTTTCGACATCGGGCCTGTGCTGCTCCGTGTCGGCGTCGACTTCGACGAGATCCAGTACATGTGATCTCGCCCCATCCCATCCCTACAACCAATCAACCAATCCTCTACCAAACAGGAGACACACACATGTGTGAGAACAACATCAACCCGCTGCAGGCCGAACTCGCTGCCTGCGAGCACCGTATCGACAGCCTGCGCAACGCGCTCGAGCAGGTGAAGTCCGAGAAGCAGCGTGCACTCGACTTGGCGAGCGAACTGATCACGCAGTTCAACATCGACGTCAAGGCACCCGCAGTGCTCGATCTCGTCAGGCTCGGCATGGAGCCCTTCGTCTACACGGTCGAAGGCGTCACCGAGGTGACGATCAAGTTCATGTGGCGAGTCGAGGATGTGCCGCTGGGCACTGGCAGCGATCTGCTCGCTGTCGCTGTCGAGGACTTCATCGTCGACTCGTTCGATACCGCCGACGGCGGCGTCCTCGGAGACGTCAACGTCAACTCGGACTGGCTGACCATCTACGCCAGTTCCTACCTGTCCGACACCACCACCAGCCACGAGGCAATCTGATGAACTACAGCAACCGCAGCGACGGTATGACCGTGATGGTCGAACTGTCCTTCCCCGAAGTCGAAGCCCTGCACAAGACGCTGGGCATCGCCATCAACAACTTGCTCAGCAAGGTCAACAACACGCCGCACGGTTCTCGAGCGGCAGCGGTCGCCAACAGCGACCTCGCCTTGCTGACCGCCATCCAGTCGGAGGTGCTCCGCACCCTCACCGACCTCAACACCATCCAGAACGGAGCGTGACATGAACACGTACACACCGACCCTTGCCCACTCACTCGCCTACGACAGCGAGTGCTCGATCCGTGACGCTGCAGCCATCCTCAACAGCGGCTACATGAAGGAGGTGAGAGACCTGCTCATGCAGTTGCTGTTGCGGCACATGCAGTTCGTCGCTGTCGACGACCTGCCCGCCGCCATCGAGGACAGGTTCCGCCTGGCACCACAGACGGTGCGCTGGCTGTTCGGCGAGAAGCAGAAGTCCTACGTCCCCGACCAGCATCCGCTGGGCGACGTGTGGAGCGACTGATGGCAACCATCCGCTACCGCTGCACGATCTGCAAGAAGGAGATCGGGCCAACCGAACAGCGTTGCATCGCTGTCACCACCACAGGTGCCGAACGCCATTCGCACTATCCGTGCGAGGTTGAGCAGCGGGCACGGAAGGGGGCTGCGTGAAAGGTGACGTGTACCGCTGCCCGAAGTGCGGCAGCACCATCCGTGAAGGCGACTGCGCCTACACCGAGGTGGTGTGCCGTCGCACCTCGGCCTGCCGCCGCAACGGTGGCACCGAGATGAAGGCGGTGACGAAGTGAAGACGAACCTTCCCGACGTCACCATCGGCGGACACACCCGTCCACCGAATCCGAAAGCGACCCGTGCAGACGGGTCGATCATCGTGTCCTGCGTCGGCGGGCCACTCGATCGAGGCGTGATGCGCCTCTACCCCCCGTACGACGACCCCGTCCCCTGCGGGGAGGGCTTCTACATCCTGTCTGCGCCGCTGCGTTCACGTGGCAACGACATTCTCATCTATCAACGAAAGGAACAGCCGTGAACACGGACAACAATCAGCCGATCAGAACGTGGGAAGACATCCTGCGCCACGCAACCGAGGAAGACATCGCCGCCATGCGAGCCACCGACTTCACCGTCGACGATGTGACCTCCGCCGTCGAGGTTGCGTTGTGGCCCCCCATCCCCGACGGGGTGGACGAGGCCACCCGTGAACTGATCGAGATGCTCACCGACTTCTGCGACAGGTTCATCGTGCTGCTCGGCGAAGCGATCGACCTGCTCGACGCCACCAACCCGCTCGGCCGTGAGATGTACACGGCGATCGCCACCTACTTCGACACGATTGCGGAGGCCTGACATGGCTGACATCTACGAGATCCAGCTCGTCGTCGCCTCCAACGACAACGTGGGCGACATCGAGGCGTTCGCCGTGATCGACACCCGTGACGGAACGGTGTCGATGGTCACAATGCATCGTCCGATAGCGGAGATGTGGATCCAGATGGCCGAGTCTGACGAGTGAACTCAACGCCCAGCATCATCGGGGCGATCGTAATCGTCCTTCTCATGCGCAAGGCTCGCTGAGCGCAACACTTACATGACATCAACATCGAAATGACACGGCAATGGGGTCACAGCATCACGCTGTGACCCCATTTGTCGTGCTAATGTCCCATAATCCGACGGCACGTAACCGTCCCGTCGGGGTCAAACACAAAGCACCATGTCAACGGGCCAGTGTGGTGAGTCGGTCTGTAAGCGGGGTTCTCCGAGACGGCATGTAGCCGTCTCAGCCGCCGCTTTCAGCGACGGTCACGCAGGGAATCCGATTGGCACGGTGCTTCCAAACGGAAAGGAAGCATCATGAGTGACGTTCAGAACTGGACGACGTGGCTGGTGGACGTGCGACGCGTCCGTGGGTCGACGCTCGATTCGTACAGCAGGACGATGACAGCGTTCGAGGAATGGCATGGCAGCGACGACTGGTCGACTGTCGATGCGGCAGAGATTGAGGCCTTCATGGGGAGGCCTCGACGGAACGTGCAGAAGGGTTCGCCTGCGACACAGGACAGGGACAGGTCGGCGATCTCGCTGTTCTTCAAGTACCTGCAGTCGCGTGGCAGGGTGTCGTTCAACCCTGTCGTCGACGTCGGTGTGCCGATGGTGCGCAACCGTCAGCCGCGTGCCGTGTCGGACGGTGTGTGGCAGCAACTGTGGTCGTCGAGGATGCCTGACGAGGACAGGGTGTGGCTCGGTCTCGGCTGTTTCGCTGGGCTGCGCCGCCGCGAGATTGTTTCGATCGCCCCCCATCAAGTGGATGGTGATCGCGGCCTTCTGCTGTACCTCGAGCGAAAGGGCGGCGATGAAGATGCGGTCGAGTTCGTGGAGATGGCACGGATCCTGTCCGCTGGCCTGCCGAACGTGCTTCCCAATCATCGCGAATGGGCAGACATGGTGATCGCCCAAGCGAAGTACCGAGCGAGTGAAAGGTGCCTCATCACGATGGACAAGCCTGCGTCAGCGACGACGCTGGTGCGTTCGTCATTCACCGACCCGAACCTGCCCGACCCAGGTGTCATCAACAAGCGTCTGGCCAAGTTGCTGAAGGATGCGGGCCTGCCTGAGCGGGCGTTCTCTCCGCACGCCTTGCGGCACACCTGTGTCACCAACCTGCTGCGTTGCGGGGTGCCCATCGAGGTCGTATCGGACGTCGTGGGACACTCGGACATCGACACAACTCGGCGGTACGTAAAGTCCGCTGGACGGTTGGCTGATTGGCGTACGCGCTTGTCGGCAATCAACACGGATTGACACGGGTTCCCGATCCCTTTCCTACCGTGGGGGAGGGGGATAAAGGGGGTGGGGGCACAGGGTTCCCATCGTCCGCCCTTAGAGGGGCGGACGGAGGGAACAGCAACGACAGGAGGCGGTAGCCGACCGTCCCCCACACACAGTCCACAAAAAATATGAACGGTGTCGGCAACTGGAATCACCGACACCGTTCTCTGACTCCTCTACCAAAGAAGCAGACCCCCGCTAGGCGGGAGAAAGGCAGATTGCCACATGGGCAACCTGACGTCAATCCAGACTGGTACACCGAAAGGCACACCGTTTGTCGATCCGATCATGGACGGCTGGATGGGCCGAGAGTTGGCGACGTACCTGTTCGGTGAAGTTCGCCACCCCGAGACGGGCGATGAGTGGGCCACGTTCTTCGAGCACCTGCTGCAGGCGTACGACACGGTGCATGACCTGACCGACAACACGGTGCGTGTTGTCGTCGACGGCAAGCGTGCACCGTACGTGCAGCCGCTTGTCGGCGCTGCCGTGTCGAAGACGATCACCCCTGAGGTGCGTGCGCTGATCGCCACGCTCGTCAGCGAAGGTCGACCGTCACCCGAGATCAGGGCCGAAGTGAAAGCAACGTACGACGTCGACATCTCGGCGTCGTACATGGCGCACCTGCGTCGCCGTGTGAAGGCGGTGAATCTGTGAGGGTTGAACACACCGAGAACAGCATCAACGTGTACGTCCGACAGTCCTGGCTCAAGGACGCCACGATGTGCGCCGAACGTGGCCGTCGAGCGATGACGATGCCCGACTGGAACACACCGAACGAACTGACCGCGTTCGGCACCGCAGTCCACGCTGCGATCGAACACAAGATCACCAGCCCCGAAGCCAGCATCGCCGAGATGAACGAGCGTGCGATCGACGAGTTTGCCACGATCGCCGACAGCGGAACAATGCGATGGGTTCGGCTGCAACGCCACGAGATCCCCGAACTCGTTGCCAAGGCAATCACCAACTGGGACACCGACATCCGACCCACAATCGTTGGAGACGTCATCGGAGTCGAGCAGAGGTTCACATACCCGATGGACGCGTTCACAACTGCGAGCGGCGAGATCGTCAAGGTGTATGGCGAAGGCACCATTGACTTGGTGACCGACAAGCAGCTGTGGGACTGGAAGACAGCATCTCGCCGATACCGACCCGCCGAGAAACAGAAGCAGGACATCCAGAGCACCATGTACGCGGGTGCGGCGATCGCCAACGGCTGGCTGTCGTGGCCTGTCGAGTTCAACTTCGGTGTGGTGGTGCGTGACGGCGGCAGTCAGATCGTCCCCGTCACTCGAGACGCCAGCCACTTCGAGTGGCTGCGTCGCAGCATCCGCCCACTGGTCGCACTCAACCTCGCCCTCGGCGTCGAGCAGGAGTGGCCGATGAACGACACAGGGTTCCTGTGTTCGGAAACGTGGTGCCCGTTCTGGTCGGTGTGCCGTGGCTGCCATGCGCAGTAAGGCCCGCGGTGGCAATCGGTAGCACACCCGAGTACGGCACCGCCTTCACCCGCTGGGGACTGATGACCGACACCGACCGTGCTGCATGGTTCGAGCACATGGTCACCGCATGGGGCGGTGACCTGTGCGGCGGTTACGCCACCCTCTGCTGGCGCAACCCGAGCACTGACACGGGTCAAGAAACGACATGAAACAATCCTTCTTCCTCTACCAAGGAGCACCAATGCAGAATCCCGACACCACTGGTCTGCGCATCGTGGGCATGAACCCCGACGGCAGCCCGATCTACAACCAGCCGATCGACGACCCCCAGTGGGGAGTCGAGGCCCCCGCCGCCACCACTGAGGAGGACGGCAAGTGAGCATGGACAAGGACCGCTCCATCGTCGCTCAGGTCGCCGCCAAGATCGGTGCCGACCTCGTCGACGGCAACAGTGACCTCGAGACCCGCCTGTCGGACTGGAGCATCGCCTTCCACTTCGTGATGGACGAACTGTTCCGCGTCCACGGCTTCGACAGCAACGTCGAGGCCGCGGCCCCCGCCCAGCGCACCTACACCATCGAGCAGGCCACCGCCGCCCTGACCGACACCTTCGGCGCAACCCCCGTCAGCAACGACGGACTCAGCGTCAAGGGTGTCCAGCACGGCCCGCTGCCCGACTGGCTGTTCGCAGAGGCAGCCAAGGCAGGTGTGAGCGAGGTGTACGACAACCGCGACCAACTCGCAGGCAACCCGAAGCGCCCCCACTTCCGAGGAACCTCGGGCAAGGACGCCCCTGCCTTCTGGCCCCCCAAGGGTCGGTGACATGGACGCAGCCACCATCACCGAACGGTGGGAGTTGGCAAAGAAGGGGGAGCTGGCCGAACGGCCGGCTCCCCTTCTTGTTCCCACCGAACCAGCAGAGTTCCGCTACTACAAGCCGCTCGCTGACGCAGCCGACGAGTTCGTCCGCTGGGCACAGTCACCACACGAACAGGTGTACACAGGGTTCGCTGACATCGACCGCCAGATGCGAGGCATCGCACCTGGCGAAGTGTGCATGGTTGTCGGCTACAGCCACAGCGGCAAGACGCTTGCACTCATGGAAATGCTGCGCCACAACGCCAATCGTCGAGTCATCTACTACTGCCCCGACGAGCCGAGGACGTTGACGCTCATCAAACTCACCTGCCTCATCCACAACATGAACGCACTCGAGTTGGAGAACCGCATCGCTGCCGATGACCGTGACGCCATCGAGCTGCTGCGCGAAACCGCCGAGACACGGTTCCCGCACCTAGCGGTCATCGACGACCCGATCAGCGTGGTCGACATGGAGAAGGCCACCGACGAGATCGCAACCCACTGGGGAGCGAAAGAAGACCTCGTAGTTCTCGACTACCTCGAACTGCTCCAAGGAGGCGGAGAGGATGTGGCATCGAAGGCGAACACCGTCAAAGCATGGGGGCGGCGTCGTGACGTCCCACTGCTGGTTCTGCACCAAACGTCACGAACGTCAGGTGCGGAAGGCAGGCAGATCACGATCTCGTCAGGCGCTTTCGGTGGCGAACAGCAGGCGACCCACATCATCGGTGTCCGTCGCAAACTGGCTGAGATCCGCAGCCGCATTCGTGACATCGACGAACGTCTGGCGTCGTCAGGTCGTCAAGCATCAGCAGAGAGACTGATGGAAGAACGAGCATCGCTCGTCCACGACGAACACATCCACAAGCACACCGTCACACTCAACCTTGTCAAGTGCAAGCGGGTTGGTAGCGAACTCATCGAAGACGGCATCGACTTCGAGATCGAACACGGAACAGGACGGCTGTCACCGCTCCGTGGCGAACTCCCCGAGCAACACAGGATGGCATGGTGAACCCCGAAACCCCCGAACTGTACGAAGTCGTGTGGGCCGACGCCCACACCGAACCCGTCAGCGGCAACACATGGTTCGACCGCTCCGAAATCAACGACGACCCGTACCTCGTCCGCACCGTCGGAACACTGCTGCAGAACGCCAAAGCAGGACACATCTCCATCGCCCAGTCCGAAGCAATCAGCGACGGCCTCGTCGACTCGGTACTACACATCCCGAACGAGATGGTGCGCTCCACACGGAGACTGCAATGAACGACAGCATCGTCAACGACTACGTCACCCTGTTCCGCGGTCGAGGCGACTGCTACGGGTCGTGGGAAGGCGGATGCGTCAAGCAGCCGCTCACCATCAACCAGTTCCGAGCACACCTCGAGGAAGGCCCACACATCGGCGTGTACCCGTGCGTCACCGTCAACGGTGTCGCACGCTGCGTGTGGGGATGCTCTGACATCGACTACCCCGAACCCGAAGACGCCTACTCGCTCCACGAAGCCCTCCGACAGATCGGCATCACCCCGTGGCTCGAACGGACACGCAAAGGCTGGCACGTGTGGGTATTCGCCACCGAGCTTGTCGCCGCCGAAGACATGCGCAACATGTTCCTCGCAGCCCATCAAGTCATCCAAGTCCCACCGAAAGAGGTCAACCCGAAACAGACACAACTCGGCAACGGCGTCGGTAACTACGTCCGCCTCCCATACCCAGGTGGTGTCAGCGAACGCCGCATCATCGACACGGGTGTGAAGGGTGCTTCGGTACCATTGTCGCTAGATGACTTCATCTCTAGGGCGCTCGAACAGCGAGCGACACCCGACGAGATAGCGGGAGTCGCCGCCTTCTACACGCCACCACCGCCTCCGACGATCGACCTTCGCAGGCAGTCAGGCGACGTGCAGACAGCAGCGTCAATGCTGACACCGCTGGGCAAGGTCATCTACAGGGAAGGCCCGCTAGAGGGCCGTGACCGCTCAACGACGATCACGCATCTCGCATACGAATGTGTCAAAGCAGGCATCACCCCCAGTGATGCCCTGCTCGTTCTTGAGGAGGCCGACTGGCGATGGGGGAAGTACATGAAGCGCGGACTACGCGGCGAAACGGAGATCGTAAAGCTCGTCCAGCGGGTCTACGGGAACACTCCATCTTCATAGATGGACGCCCCCAACCCAAGGAGCGACCCCGCATCAACCGTGCATCAGGCGTCATCTACACGCCGCACAAGACACAGCGGGCGGAAAGCCGCATCGCCGACACGTGGAAGACCTCTGGTGGGCCGCTCTACCCGAAGGGCACCCAACTTCACGTCTACCTCGCATTCGACGAAGACGGCTCGGCCGTCATCGTCACCCCCGTCAGCAACGACGTCAAGATCGTGCTGCGTTCCGACATCGACAATCTCATCAAGACCGTTCTCGATGGACTCAACGGAGTCGCATGGGAGGACGACACACAGGTGGTGAAAGTCGAAGCGGTGAAAGCATGACCGCGTTTCACCAACAGCCGTTCCATGCCCGATGGTCGCAGATGGGGGACAAAGCAGAAGCAGCGTTCCTCGACCGCTACCCAAACGCACACCGCCTTGGCCTCGACCGAACTGCCCTGAACATGAAGACGATGCCCGCCCGTCTCCGCTACACGCCCGACTTCCTTCGGGAAGACGGGGCGTACGAAGTGATGGGGTTCGCCTCCCGAGGCAACAACGTCCTCAAACTGAAGTGCGAGAAGATCGACGCCCTGCGTGACTGGTCGATCGTGATCCCCACCTTCCTGTGGGTGCGCGACTCGTCAACCGACAGGGTGTGGTGTGCACCCATCGACCGATGGGCGACCGCCTGCTACCAGAACGGTGAACGCAAACACTTCGACGACAACAACCGCGCCTACTGGGAACTCGAACCGACAGCGTTCCCCGTCGAATGTCATGCGTGAGCACAAGGCGACACCGTCATCGGAAACCGAATGGCTGATGATGCCAGGTGATAGCCCCGACCAATCCACCAGTCACAACGACGCCGTGCTCGAAGCCATCCTCGAACTCACCGAAGAAGAACGTGCGCTCGTCGAAGCGTACTTCTACGAACGAGCTACCTACGAGCAACTCGGCAAACGGCTCGACAGCAACAAGGTGAACGCATGGCGCAAGGTGCAACGAATCATCAGCAAACTCGAGAAGCGCCTCGTATCAGATCCCGTACTAAGTGAAAGGTACAAACTGTGACCAGACCGAACACATGGAACGAAGCAGCAGCATCCATCGTGGAACTGCTCGGCAGAACCACCGCCGCCATCCCCAGCAGCCCTGACGCGCTCGAGAACATCGTGAGCAGATTGCGTCCGTGGGTTGCATCGAAGGACTGGGCTGACACGTTCACGCCTGAAGTTCTGTTGCACGCCATCGGACGTGAAGCCTGCGGCCATCTCAAAGCGATCGACGCATGGGACATCAACGAGATGGTGTCGCTGCTCGTCGGCAAGCAGGCCGACTACGGCCACGACAACATCAACCGCTTCGGCATGGTCGGACTCATCGTCCGCATCAGCGACAAGGTTGCACGCCTCGCAAACCTGTACCGCAAGAACACCTCCCCAAAGAACGAATCCGTCCTTGACACGTGGCGCGACCTCGTCGGCTACTCCGTCATCGGCGAAATGCTCGCAGACAACACCTTCAACCTCGAACTGGAGAACACCAATGGCTGAGCGCCCCACCATCAAAGTCACAAGCGACAAGCTCGACGACCTCGCCAAGGAGTTGAACGCCAACGCCACCGTGGCCGACGCCATCGCACTGTCGATGGCCGTCGTCCACTACCTCGGCATGCTCGACCCGTACGCGCTCCAAGACATCGCAGCACTCGCCGACTTCTACGCCGAACGGTTCGGAGCAACCCTGTACGAAATCACCGAACCCGAAAGCGACACCGATGCCGAAGGCTGACAAGACGCAAGAGCAGCCACCGCAAGACATCAAGAAGGTCGCCACCGAACCACCCTCGATGCCACGCAGCGACATCGACCTCCTCGAGTCGCTCCTCGACGATCTCAGGTTTCACCTCGGACGACACGGCGCACCCAAAGCCGTGCTGGCCCGAATCACCGACATGAAGGAACCGATCCGCTACGCACGGAGCGTCAAGAAATGAACGAGACAGATAGTTCCGACTGGCCAGATGACTGGATCACGTCAGCAGACATCGAAGAACTCCGACATCGTTTCAGCAAGGTGCTGTCCGCAGTCGGTGAGCCGATCCACGTCGAACTGAACTTCACCCGAAGCAAAGCCGCCGACTTCATCGCCACCGTCCGCCGAGCACCGTACCAACCCTACTCAGCGCACCAACTGCTATCCTTCTGCCAGTACCTTGCAGCCGTGGTGCAAGACAAGCTTGGAGGTCGCAATGACTGACGAAGAACTGTGGGACGACGCTCTCGAACTCGCCGAACTCCTCGGAATCCCCGAAGACGAAGACGAAGACGACAGCAAACCCGAATAGCCGAACACCCCGACACCAGCCCCCCAACGGGGGCTGTTGTCATTTTTGGCCCAGAAGCTCCTCGAAATCGAGCACCCGATTCGGGATCTCGTCACCCGTCACCAGCCGCAGATGCCACGGCTCCCAGCCAGCCTGACCTGGCCGTGCGCCCTCCCACGAGAACCCGAACGACACAGCGTTCGCCACCAGCCAGTCCCACACAGCAGGCACCGAAGTCACCGACCGCTGCACACCACCCTTGAACACCGACACGTCGACCGCCAAGCCGATGCCATGGTTCGACATGCCAGGAGTCGCCACAGGGGCGTTCCCACGGCGCAGATACCACGTCTTGCCCTGCCACTGCCGCTGACTGGTCAGCACATTCCGCACAGGCAGGTACGACGACGTGTACCGCTGCAGAAACACCTTCTCCTGCGCCTCATACGGGCGGTACGCCCCCTGACAAGACAGTTTCTCGCCTGTCTCCGCCGCACACGCCGCAGCCATCGCATCCCACGACCGAGCAGCCTTCGGATGCAACGACAGATGACCGATGCCTGCGAAGTACACCGACTTCAGCAGGCACGGCCCAAGACGACCGTTCTGGACGCCTACAAGATCGAACGGTCGGACAACAGGGATGAACTCGATCGCCACACCCATAACGCGCAGCGTTACGGGTTGAACCCCAGCGAACGGGCCGCTGACGCCAGCTGCTGGATCTCACGCTGACGGCGTGCGATCTCACCCTGCTTCATCCCGTCCGTCACCTCGGTGAACGGGATACCAAAGTAGCCACGCAACGAGTTGCCAGCCTTCTGCTGGCCGTACTCGTTCGACGGCATCAGACGCTCCAACTGGCCAACAGGCGGCAGCAGGTTCCGCAGCGCATAGTTCCAGCGAGGATCCCACACCTGCTGGCCCTGAGCATTCGTATCCGTCAACCCAAGCGTCGACGCCAACGCCTGCACCGCAGGAGTCAACGGCCCAGCCGCAGGAGCCTGCTGCGTCGACGAGAACGGCACATCGTTGTACAACTGGCGGTTACCCAACAGTTCGACAGGGACACGCAGGCCAGGGTTCAGATAGGACGCCATCCGCGGGATGTCACCCATCTCAGCCAGCTGCTGCTGCACACGGTTGAACCCGAGATCGGGGGTCAGGAACGCATCCTGACCAACCTTGATCGCACCCTGCTCCGTCATCCACGACGGTGTCATGTCCGACTCCGTAGCGGGCTGACCGATGTTCCGTGCGAAAGAGTTGTAGATCGCATACATGCGCGGGTTCGACCACTGGTTCATGATCTGCAACGGAAGGTTCCGAGACATCCACAGCCAGAACGGCACCACAGACCGCATGTTCTTGTCAGCGACCGACACATCCTGATAGTCGAACAGGAACCGCTTTACCCGAGCCATCGAGGCGTTCAGATCGAGGCCCTGCTGGGCCGAATCGAACGCCAACATGAACCGAGCCGAACCCTCAACCTTCTGACCGACCGACGACGATTTACGCAAAGCCCAGTTGTCCATGATCCACGACTGGCCGTCACGCAACATGCCACGCAACTGCTCCGACGTGTTGCCACCACCCGCGCCAAACATGGTGCGGGCAGCCAGCATCGCCGACTCACGTTCCTGCGCCGACAACTCCTTCAACACAGCCGACTCCGCCCACGACGCAAACGAAGCACCCGACTCCATGTGATCCATCAGCGACCTGTACAGACGCAAACCCTTCTTCAAGTTCCGAACATCCGAACCCGAAGCCAACAACATGAACGTGTTGGACAACGCGTTGCGGACATGGAAGCCAGGAGACAACGTCGCATACCCCTTGAAGAACTTGGTGTAGTTCCCCAAGAACCCGCCCACAAGACGAGCGAACTGCGGATCCTCAAGCTGCTGCATGTTCGACAACATCTTCTTGATCTCAGGCGACGCCTGCATGCCAGGAAGCCCAAGCGACGCCAAGTCCTCAAACCCCTTGGTCGTCTTGTAACTCACATCCTTCGCCACCCGAGCAAACGTCGTCTCAGGCGAATCAAGCAACGCCTGCGCCAACCGCTGCTTGTCGACGCTCATCAGAAACGCATTCGACGTCTCCAACACCGACGCCACAGCCTTCATCACAGGATCATCAGCAGACACCGTGCCCTTACGAAGCACACCCACCAACGACTGCAACATCGGATCAGCAGAATCGGCAGCCAACTTCGCCAAAGCCTCCACCCGATTGATGTCGATGCCAGCAGCATCCGACATCGCCGCAGCAAACTCCTTCGACGCCGCGTACAACGCACGCGCTTCCTTCACATCGTCAGGCTTGATCTGCTTCGGAACACTGCCAACAAACGTCTTGATCGCCTCGGCCTGACGTTCGATCGACGGAATGATCTCCGAACGAACCAGATCGGCAGACGCACTGAACGTCTGAACGCTGTCGAACATCACCTGCGCATCACGCATGCTCGACACCCCATACACCTGCTTGATCGTCTTCGTACGACCAGACGTACCCGTCTTCACCCGCAGCTTGCCAAGACCGTCACCGTTCAACAGCGAATCCAACACCTGCTGCTCATTACCAGCAGCCTTCGCCCGAGCAGTCACCTCCAGCAGCGCGCGCTCAGCATCGGCTGCAGCGGCCTGCGCCTCACGAGCCACAGCATCCGCACCACGAGTCTGGAACGCAGCCGTGAACGCATCAGCAGTCGACGACACGGCATCAGCAGCGACGTTCGGTGAAACGTCGGCCAACTGGCCAGGAGTCACACCAATCTGATCAGCCGCAACGGCTGCCTTACGCAGCCGTGTCGGCGTCGTATCCATACGACTCGGATAGTTCGGCCCACCAGCCGCCTGTCGCATCTCACCAACCTTGATACCAGCCTCGAGCTGGCGGGTGGCAGCATCCATCTGACGAGCCAACTCGGCAGGATCAGCGCCAGGAGCGGTGACAGTAGGCGCAGTCTCCAGCGCGCGACGTGCCGAATCCAACTTGGTTGTGAAGCCGTCAGGCCCATGCGTTGCCTGATACGCGGCCAACGCTGGAGCCTTCTCGGCCACCACCGTGCCTTCAGCCTCAATCTTGAACAACTTGTTCTGATACGACACCTGAGCAGCACGACGCAACTCCTCAGCGGCAGCAGCCCGCTGCTCAGCCTTCGACAACATCGAGTCGAAACCAAGGTTCGACACCTGCTCGTTGAGCGAAGCAACCTCGGCAATCAGCGTGCCACTACGAGAACCAGCCCACGACCCCTCAAGGCGGGCAAGACGCTCCTCAGCGTTCGGCAGCACCGAATCACCCAGCGAGAACGAACCAGCGTGATAGCCAGGCCCACCCATGAAACTCTGGCGCATCGGCAACTCACCAAACACGGAATCACCCAACGCAGCAAGAGCATCAAACTTCTCGTGCGCAGTCTTCCGCACCGAAGGCGACATCGAACTCAACATCATGCGTGAATGTTCAAGGTAGTCAGCCACCACCTTCGACCGACGCTCCAACTGTCGGATCTCACGACGCATCGTGCGCGCCTTGTTCGCCGACAGCGAACCAGCGTTGTCGGTCAGCTCGGTACGCAGCAGCTCGATACGAGCCTCGATCACCTTGTGGTGATCCGCAGCCCTGCCAACATCGCCACGAAGACGGGCAGCCTCAGATGCTGCCGTCCTGTCGTCGATGAACAACGCCTCCCATTCGGCTTGTGAGAACGTGAGAGCATTGCCATTGCCGTCCTTGACGATGCTTGCTCCCGCTCCGCCACCACGTGAAACGGCCCAGCCCTCAACAGCGGGGCCATCGACATACGTTTCTACACGGGCCTTCCATCCGTCGACGCCAGAAAGACGGCGAAGCAGATCGACACGCTGCTGCTCCTTCAACGCAAGCGCATAGTCTTCAGTCGCCTGAAGGCGACGAAGACGGAACCGTGCCCCACGGAACTCTGCAGCCTTCTTCGGATCAATGCCCTTCGGCAAACCATCCACGGTTTCCGACGGCGACCACGGGGGAGCAGTCGACACAGCATCCTCGAACGCTTGCGCCCGAGACAACTCTGCCTGAGTCCGCTTCACCCTCTCAGCAGCCTTGATCGTCTCGTCATACGCGCCAGCAATCTTGACGTCCAGACCCTCGATCGAGTCCGCCAACCACCGCATCGTGTCAGCAAACATCGTCGGAGTCCTCTGACCACGAACCGCGGCCCGAGCACCGACAGCAAAGTCAGCCATGAACTTGTCGATGTCGACGTTGCGATCAGCCGCAAGGCGAAGCGCAGCACTCACCTGAGATGCAAGACGACGATCCTCCTGCATCGCTCCACGCACCGTCTGCAAAGAGCCGATTGCACGGGTGCGTTCAGACTGCTGCATGTAGCGGTTACGAGTGACCGCCATCCCAGTACGACCGCCACGAACCTCACCGCCGACAAGCAGAGAGAAGAACTCCTCGATCTCCCAGTTGGCAACATCAGGACGGAACGGGCTTTTCGCCTGAGCGGCAATAGCCCGTTCCTTCAGCGCCTGAACCGCCTTCTCCTTACCAGCACGACCAGGGTAGTTCTGCTGATACCACGGCTTCACCGTCGACTGGTAGTACTCCTCGACGAAATCTCGACGAGTCTTCTTCGGGTTGTACTTGATCTTCTCAAGACCACGCTTGCGATATGCGGTTGCGGACTCGCCAGCGTTCGGCGTAGGCAACCCACGATCCTTGCCAACCGCCTCGTAGAACTCTTGTGCAGTCTCCTTCGGACGCACACCACGAATCGGGGTATCGAACTTCCCTTCGATACCCAACACATCGCCAAGCCAGTACTTCTCCCGCATCTTGTCGAGCATCACGCTCGGATCACCGAACTGCAGAACCGTACGGTCAAGGTAGGACGCAACATCGGGCGGAAGCATGTCCGAAATCTCACGCCACGCCTGCTGCAACGCCACACCACGAGACCCATCCCAGCCAGGCGTCGTGATGATCGAAGCAAACCGTGCACGGATCTGCGTCACCGCCTCAGCAGCAGCGTTCACGTTGCGAGAATGCAACGTCCAACGCTCCAAACCATCCTGCGCAGCAGCATTGAACAACTGGCGAGTCATGCTCTCAGTCGGCACTACACCGAACTGGATCATCGACTCCGTCGCCTGAATCAGACGGTGCGTGAAATCAGACTGCAGCTTGTACCGCTCAATCGCCATCGCAGCCCTGTCAGCAGCCTCACGAGGAGTCGCCACCGCCTGACGTGCAGCAGTCGACTGGGCAGCCACCTCGCCGTAACCAGAGTCAGCCAGTTCCTTCGAGTTGACCGTCAACCTGCCATACGAGTCAACGTAGTCCTGCAAAGTGCCGCTTTGCTTCCAACCGTCAGGATGGTAGATGGCATGCTCCTTCTTCAGGAGCTGCTTCTTCTTCAACTTTGCGTTGTCGACGATCGCAAGGATCTGATCAGAAGTCTGCCCGTCACGACCCAAACCAGCCCTGTACACCTGCTCGGTCAGCGAATCAAGAAGCTCGAGGTTCGGCTCCCACTGATCGAGCGTCTTGACGAGAATCTTGCGAGCAGCATCCTCATTCCAAATACCGTCACGCCAACCAGCGGCAACAGCGCTCTGCTTGATGTACTCCTTGAACGACCGCTCAATCGCCTGAACCTGACCAACAGCCTCCGAACCAACCTTCAACGCCTTCGCATCGTTACGGTTCGAAGTGACGATCTTGCCGATCTGAGCAGCACGCAACTGCGAATCCGCAGCCTCAGACAGCGCATCCACCAACTCCTGACGGGCAGCAGCCAACTCGGCGTTCGGCATCACCTCACCGAACACAGCCGAGTCATGCGCCAGCAACCACGAACCAGCAACACGCATCTGATGCACCGACTCGAGACTGCTACCAGTGATGTTCCGCAACATCTGCGGCACATCCTTCGCAGCGATGTCGGCGACTTCAGACGTCGACAGAGCAACGTCGACAACACCGTTGACACGCTTCCACCAGTCCAACGTCTGCATACCATCAGACGCCTTCACCCAGTCACGGAACGCACCCTCGATCGCGTACGTCGATGTCGGCGTACCCCGATAGCCAGCCGCCTTCGACAGAGCATTCAGACGGGAAGCCTGCTCCTTCGTCAACGTCGACGACGCAGCAAACTGACGGCCCGCCACAATGTCATCCCAACGAGCCTGAATGATCGGAGCCATCTCCACAGCAGTCGCAAACTGCTGCTGAGCCTTCGCCGCCCTTGCCTCCAACTGGGCAAGCTGACCGCTGTACTCGTTGAACAACTGCTGAGCCTCAACAGCATTCGACAGAGTGCCGTAACGGGTCACCGCCGCATCCATCATCTCAGCAGACAGACGCTGCGCATCGTCAGCGACACGCTTCAACTCGGCATCCAACATGTCCGAAGTGATCGCCCACTCGACCGTCGAATCGAACACCTTTGCCGACGAAGCACCCAACTTCTCGAGGTGCTGCATGATCGGATCGGTCAACGACTGGATCATCGAGATCACCTCATGCCGCTGCGCCGCAACCGTCTGCTCCGCCGTCAAACCGACGGCGCGAGACAGACGCTCCTCAACCATCTTCCCGCCGTCCCTGAGAGCACCACGCACGTTCTTGATCGCATCGACAAGCGCCCCATGAGCAGCCTCCGTCTCCGCAACATGCTTAGCGATCCAGTCGGCAGCAGCCTTCGTCGCTTCGGGGTCGAACAGTTCGTCCGACTGCTCATACACCGCCTCACGACGGAAGATCGTGCCCTTCGACACCAACTCCTCATACTTGGCGGCAAGACCCATCTGCGCAGAATGCTGATACGAGTACTTGTTTGCGATCGTCAGAATGTCGGTCTCGAACACGTCACCAGCGAAACCAGCGTCACGGGCAATCTTGTTCAACGTGTCGATCGTCAACGCGGTGCCGTCCGCCAGCGTCTGCGGCGACGGCAACATGTCCGCCGTGAGCTTCGTGCCGAACCAGTCGACCGAACCATCCTCACGGATCTTCTTGAACAGGTAGCGAGGCTCGAACACCGACAGCGGATCACCGTCGTCCATGCCCTTCTTGATGAACGAAGCGAACCGTGACGTCGGATTCCGCAGCTCCTCGCGAGCCAACTCGGTGTACATCAACGGCACGTAGTTGTTGATCTTGCCGAACGCAGCGGTCGGATCAGCCTTCTGCATCGCAGCATTCACCTGATCCAACGACGCATCGAACCAAGCACGCCACTTCGCTGCAGCAGCCTGCTCGACCTCGGTGGCAGGTGCGCCTGCACCCTCGAGCACCTGGCGGATTCGATTCCCAAGCGCAGCGTTGTCAGCCGCGCCAGTCTCCTTGGCCATCTTGGCGATCGCCACTTGGGCTTCGGAGAACGCAATGCCCTGCGCGCTGCGCTGGACATTGCGAGAGTTGACAACGTGAAGCAGATCGGCAGCCATGCCCTGCGGTGCCTCACCACGCAACAGCATCAGACGTGCCTCACGGTTGACGTCCGTAGTAAAGGCGTTCTGTGCGAACTTGACGAGCTTCGAGTCGGACGCAACGAATCGCAAACGGTTCAGCGACCGCTCACCCATCGAACCCAACACCTCGCTGCCGCGACCGATCAGACCGTCACGACCCACCTTCTTGCCCATGAAGTAGATGCCAGCCTGCTTCAACCCCTTGATGTCCAGATCAGCGATCTGTTGGGCAGTCAACGCTGCACGACCGAAGCGTGCCACCGACGACGCCAAAACATCGTCACCAGTCTTCAACGCCACCTTCTCAGCGAGAGCGAGGCGACCAGAAGCACCAGCGAACTTTGAACCACCGAAGGTGACATACGTCATCGGGTCGAGGGCGACATCCCCGATGAAGCCGAGAATGCGGTCAGTCCACTTGTTGCCAGTGTCGACGTACCTACCGACGCCGTAAGTCGGGTCTTTCGCCTGGTTGATGAAATCCGACCACGAAGCATCACCAGAGCCAATGGCATCAGAGACCTCGTGGATGCCAGAGATGATCAGACGTCGAGGAACGTCAAGCACCTCCAGCGGCTTCAAGATCGTCTTGGCGATCGGATTGTCAACGATCTTCGCCAACAAACCCTCGTCAGCGTTCGCAGTCCTGCCCTGAGCAATGTCCACAGCCTTCATTCGGTTCTGGACATCCTGCATCGACAACGCCTTCGACAGCAGGCGCACAGCATCAGGACTCTGCCCCGATGTCGGAGCAGCGATACCCCGCTGCAGCGTCTGCTTCAGCGTGACGACATTCGGGGTAGAAACGGCTGCAGCGCGAGCGCGCCGCGCCATCTCGAGGCGGGGATCAATGACGGCCATCAACTATGGCCGAAACTGTTACAGAACTAGAGCAGCCCAGCCGCCCTGAACATGGCCAGACGCCGCTGGATGTTGTCCTGAGCAGGGGTTCTGCCCAGCATCTGCATAGCGAGCGCCTCACCAACGGCAGAACCGTTGGTGTAGTCGTTCGCATCCTGAGCTTGGCGCATGCTGCGCCACACGCTGTCACCCAGACCGCTCTGCGCCTGGCTGCCAGAGTTCCGTTTCGCCTCGATTGCTCCGCGGCCCGACCATTCGGCAGCCGTCTTAGAACCAGTCCGACGACCCGACATCAGACGGTCGAACCCGTCAAGGGACGATGTAGACACCCGCTTGATGTGATCTCCTTGGTTGTCTGCGTTTGGCCACAGATCGGCAACCTCTTGCCGAGTCAACTTGCCATCCAGCATTGCGGAATCAATCAGCTTCGGGTCGAAGCCAAGGGCGTTCACCTTTGTGCTGTAGTTGTCGACCAGCAACTTTGAATAATCCAATGCTTCCTGGCCCGAAAGCTCGTTCGCAGGATCCCCCATTGCATCCTTGGTTGCCTGCTGCAGTTTCGGGTAATCCCTCTGAGATTCCGATCGCACTGACGGGCTGCGGTAGTCGGGGTTCTTCAGCAGGAAATCCCGATACGCCTGCTGTGCAGCCGACAAGCCGTCACGGGTCTTCTTCACCCGTGCCGAAACGTCCGCCGACAACGGCGCATTCGTGTCCAACATGCCAGTAGTCGGATCGTACGAACCGTAGTACTGCTCGGTTGGATTCGGGATACCAGCAGCAGCCCACACATCCTTCGGCTTCGACGAACCACCAGAACCACCAGACGAGGCGTCGTACTGGGTACGAGCCAAAGTGATCTGCTGATCAGCAAGCTCACCAAACCAGTCATCGACCGTCGACTTGATCTGCTCAGGCGTGTACCCGTACAACGCGCTCGAAGGATCGGTCGCCTTGTCGAACAACGTCTTGTACGCCACAGCAGAATCAGCGATCTCACCGCTCTTGACCATCGACGCCACCATCGCAATCGTCGGATCACCAGAACGTGCCGCCCCATCCAGCAGAGGCGTCGGCAGGCTCAACCCCTGCTGCATGCCCTGCTGATCCACCGACAACATCGGATCGTACGTGCCCGTCATCATTGCGTACTGAGGATCGAACAGCAGCTTGATGATGTCCTGCATGTTGTTCAGGCCACTCTGCTGAACCCCGAACGCGCTTTTCTGATCCGACATCGACCCCAAGATCAGAGGAAGAAGTTGCGCCATCGTGTTCTGGTCGAACCCAGTCCCGTAACCACCCCACATGTCGCTCACTTGAACAACCCTCCGAACTTGCTCAGATCAAGACCATTGCTCATCGCCGCCTGCAACATCTGCATCATCAACGCATCCTTCGCCTGCTGCTGACGCTGACGTTCCTGGTACTGCAAACCAAGCGACGTGTTCGACAACGACTGATCGAACATCTGCCCCGACTGCGCCGCATCGGCCATACGAGCCTGCTGCTGCGCATTCCAAGCGGCCTGCATCTGCGACAAGTACGCCTGATCCGCAGCCTGCGTCTGCTGCGCCGTGGAACCCAACAGTGCCTGCAACGCATCCGCCTGGCCTGTCGACGCACCATTCGCCTGCATGTACTGGGCCATCGGATTGCCAGTCACCTGCGGCATCGGCATCTGAGCCGATGCGTACGGGTTCTGCTGGGCCTGCAAGCCAGCAGTCAGCTTCGACAACGCATCCTGTCCTTGGGTGCGCGCATCACCCGTCAAACGGGTGATTGCGTCGATCAGCGTGTTGTCCTGCGGACGTGCCCACATGCTGTACATCGCCTGCAACGCACGCTGCTGCGGAGAACCGCCACCGCCGCTCCGACCACGCTGCGGTGTCGGCATCGGCATCGGCTGCTGGCCACCGTTCTGCTTCAGGGTTTGATACATGGTGGTGATCGCACCCCTGCCGTACTGGCTGTTCGGGTCGATCCCCTGATCGTTCAACGCCTGAAGCGACTGGTTCAGCACCGAGTCCATGTTCCAGGCGTCACGCTCTTGATTCGTCGTGTAGTACGCGCCAAGTGGTGCCTGCGACGTCTGGCGACGTTGCTGGGGGGCCTTGTTGTAGATGAAGCCGCCGTCGGGCTTCTGCTGGGGAATCTGAAGACCCACGGTCAACCTCCAATGAACGGTTTGAGCGAAGACAACTGGGCGGCGGTCTGAAGGATCTGCTGAGCCTTCTCCGCCTCCTTGTCAGCAACAGAGTTGTTGAACGACGCCCACGCATTCGTGTCGCTGTACGCCGTGTCACGAAGGCTCTGATACAGGCGGTCAAGCGCATCTTGACGCTGCCCCATCCAGCCTTGCGCATAGTCATTCTGCGCAGTCTGATAGATGCCGCTGTTCGTCAACCCCCGCTGCGCCATCCCAGCACCCAAGCCCTCGAGGCCTCGAGTCTGCCCGATGTCGATATTCCCAAGCTCCCGAGTGCCACGCTGCTGGGCCAGGAACCTCGAGTAGGCATTCTGCGCCAGCGTCGAATCACGCTGCCAGCCAGCTGCAGCGTCGTACGCGCCGAACCCGTTGACGGGCGCGGTCGGAGAAGGGGTCGTCGGAGCGACGGAACCGCTATCGGCGGTTCGTCGGCGTCGACTCGACTTCACTTTCGGAATCCCCTGCACAAGAGAGGCATCCACATAGGCCATCGCTAATACCCCCAGCCGTTACCTGTACACGCTGACCAGCAGCGACGTGTGATTAGCTCGGACAGTGAAGGCGGTAGAACCAGCCGAGTGCGACGCCCGTAGCTCGAACGTGACAGAGCCAGTTGACCCCGCCGAGTACACCCACGTTTGCGCCACCGTCGACCTGTACCCAGTTGCTGCAGTCGTGAAAACCACCGAACCAGTCTGAGCGACGCCACCGATGTACAGATCGCCAGTACAGGTGCCCGCCCCGTTCGCCCCAATATCGAGCACACCAGTCACCGTGACAAGATCGCCCGACGTCAACGACAGAGTGACGGTCGCACCTGTCACCAACGTGGGAGTCGTCGTGGTGGTGATGTTTGCCGTGGCGCGCACCGACTGAGCGTCAACCAGCATTCGGGCTGTCGACCCGTTGCGTTGCAACACCCCTGACGCGTTCAACGTGCCCGACATCGTGGCTGTTCCTGACCCAACCAGCGTCCCCGAGAACGTGTGGGTGTTGGTGTAGGTGTCACCAGCGGATAGCGCATACTGCGGGTGGTCGTCGTCGGCCAAGCCACCCAAGGTGCCGTGATCGGTCAGGACGGTGCCAGCGACCCGAGACAGTTCCTTGGACAGCGAATCCATGACAACACGAACGTCACGTCCCATCGACCCCTGCTGCGGGGCGACCCACACCATTACGTCAACCTGACGCAATGCCAGGCGAGCGAAGCAGTGATACCCAACCCGTTGAGAATGTTCAACGACCCGCCCGAAGACTGGTTGACCACCAGCACGATGTAGTCGCCCGCTGCGCACAGCGTGGAACCAGACACGTTTGCGGCCCACTCAGACGCGCTGCTGTCACCAGCGTCCCAAGTGAAGTCAGCTACGAACTCTTGCAGCACGTTGCTCGAGTTGTAACGGATGAGGCGATGCCGTCGGTAACCCGTCTGCGATCCCTCCCACGGGACAGTCGCCGCAAAGTGGTAGACGCCAGCGGTAGCGATCGTGACACGACCCGTGTTCGTTGAGGTGGAATGCATGCTCGAGTAGTCGTACGACTCGGCACCGAACGTCACCGTCGTGTCGGTGCCAGTCGTGATCGCCTGCACCGCTGCCGCTGTCGCCTTGCCGCACAGATCGGCGAGCGCGATGCCTTTGATGTTGGAGTAGGTGGCGTTCGCCAACTTGGCATTCGTGATGCCCGAATCCTTCACCCGCAACGTGTCAGCATTCACCTCGATCGTCGACGCATCGACGTTCACAGCCAGACCCGTCGTCGTCGAGTGCGACAGACCACTACCAGCAACAGCAGGATCAACCTTGATGGCAGTCACCGCAGCATCAGCCAACTTGGCAGTAGTCACGCCAGTCGCAGCGATCTTCGCCGTCGTGACAGCACCATCAGCAATGGCGGCAGTCGCAATCGGGAACAGCGCATCCACGTACGCCTTGCGAGCAGCATGAGCTGGCAGCGTCGGATCGCCAACCAGATTCAACTGGCCCGTCATCGACACCGAGCCATCCTTGTGGATCACGTTCGCATTCAGGAACGCCACAAGGCTCGAGAAGTTCGAGTTCACCTGTGTTGCATCAGCATTCGTTCCATTCGAGAACGCGTAGGAGACAGAAGCAGTAGCCATCAGGCACGCACCTTTCGAGGGTTGTACTTGTAGGTGATCGACGAGACGCCCCAGCGCTTCCCAGCCTCACCAACGATCTTCAACTGGATTGAGCGGGCCAAACCGATGTTTGCGCCCCGCTCATACAAATCACCTGTCGCCGAAGCACCCCACACCGCTTCCCCCCAGCCAGCATTCGCATCAGGTTCGGTCGCCGTCGCAGCCCACGACATCCCAGTAACAGCAGACGGGATCGCCACCTGCGAGGAGCGTTTCACCAGACCTTCACGCCAGTCGTGGAATGCGGTCACCGTCAACGTGGTAGCCACCGACGGCTCCGACACAATCATGTCGGGCCGTCGCCACATCTTCCGCTGCGACACGCTGCCAGCATCATGCCAACGGGTCACATAGTACGACTGGTACGACACCTCTGGCCCGCCTGCACCAATCGTCAAATAGTCGGTACTGCGGGTCGGGTTGTCGATGCGAACGATCGCATCCAACCCGTACGGCATCATGATCGAATACACCGACCCATCAGACAACACATGGTCACACCCGACGCCAGCCCCCAGCGACGTGGTGCCGCCTCGGTAGCGAACCCAGCTGCCACCAGAGTTCAACGTCGGATCCAGCACGTACGTCACGGACGGATTCGTGTAGCCAACCTCGGGAAGCGACACCCACACTCGACGATTGATGAACGCCACAGCGGCACGACCAATCGTCGCACCGTTGATCGACCCATCCGTTAGCAGCGGACGTAGACGTTCGAACATGTAGTTGATCTGGCTGCCATCGAACATCAACAGACCATCAGGCCACGACAGAAAGAACACAGCGCCTTCAGCCAGGGCGATGTGGCGGCGAGACGTCACACCAACCTTCTGAGTGATCTCCACCAGTTGGAACGTGTCAGTGCTGTACCCAGTGATGATCCAAATCGAATGCTTCTTGAACACCATCAGCGACCCGCCGAACGGGATCAGAGCCGTGATGCCAACACCACCACCGACCACGTCGATGTAGTCGGCGGATCTCCACGACTCAGGGAAGTTCGGATGAGAGAACCGAACCCTGTCGGGATAGTTCGTCGAATCCTCGGTCGTGTTCGCAACCCACAGCCGCCCACTATGAACCGCAGCATGCTCAGCTTTCGGCATGTGCGTGCCAGTCGGAGAAGCAAACGACTCCTGCCACGCCGATGTGCCAGAAGCAGTCAGCAACGTCTTTGCACTACCAGACCACTTCGCCCCCTGCGTCGAACCACCAGTCGCCATGTACACGAACCGTGACGCACCAGTCCACGGAGCAAACGACGCACCATCCATCGCCGAAGTGGTGATCGTCGTATCCGTGAACGTCGCCAACGTCGACGAATACCAGACACCCGTACCAGCAGACACCAACACCTGCGGTGTCGCCGTATCCCACGACATGATGCCCTTCATCGTTGGAGTACCAGCACCAGAGATCGCCGTGGTGTTCACCACCTGCCATCCGCCACGCGACGAGAACCCGCCTCGAGGGTCGACATCGACGTTCAGCATGTCGGGCGACTCGTTGTCAGCAAGCTGAAACGGGTCAGCCCGCAGGTTCAAACCGCCCGTGAAGTCGTCGGTACGAAGCAGAGCCAGGCGAGACATCAGGCCAGATAGCGCGCAAACGAGTTCGGCCCAAACGGGACACCCTGATTCAGCACCAGCGGACGCTGGTTCGGGGCACGCATGATGTCCGCATGCGCAGACTTTGCCGACTCGGCAAACGTCGCCGCATAGAAGTTCGACATCTCGATGTCTTCCTGCAGCTGGTAGAGGCGCGACAGCACGTAGTAGACGACAGCGGCATGCAGCCGCTCGTCGGCATCAATCTCGGTGCCATCCGACTCCCACCAATCGGCAGCCTTCCGATAGCCACGAACCCTGTACGAGTACGCCGAATCGGGAGAAGGCCACAACTTCACCGAGTACGCCCACAGCGACCAATGCTGTGGACGTCCACTGCTGGCGTTCGCCCACACATCCTCGCCTTGCTCGTACCCGATCAGATCGAGACGATTGCCGCTCTGAGCATCGACAATCGACGTGATCTCACGAAGATCCGAGATTGCCGACATCGGATACTCGTCGTCGCCGATTGATGCACTGAACGTCACCGTGGTTTCGAAGAACGGCCAACGGCGTTCCATGTTGATGATGCGCTCATACCCGTCACGGGCGTACATGTCGATGATCTCATCCGACACGTCATCAACGGTCAGTTCAGTGATCGCTCGAGCCTTGGCACGAACATCGAGACGGTTCACTTCTCATCCGCCTGCTGCTTTGCTGCAGCACGCAGATGGCCGATGCAGTAGTCGGTACCCTTCGCTCGAGGAGCAGTGCAGGTTTCGTTGTTCGCACGGCAGGCGGTGTGCCCAGTGAACTCGATACCGCTGTGCCAAGCACGCTGCACCTCTCGGCCTGCGTACTCGGATGCGGCACGACCGACCTGAGCGTAGGCGACACCGTAGAGGGACATGGCGGGGGCTACTTCTCTGCTCATCACCTGTAGGCGTGAGCGTTACGCAATCAGCGCGACCGACCACTCTTACGTGACTGAGCCAATGCCACCAGTGCAGCATTCTGACGTTGGCGCGCCGCGTTGTAGTTCGGATTGGTAGGCGAGATGCCCTTTGCAGCAAGTGCTGAGCGACCAGCACGCTCAAGTGCTTGCAGGTTCTGCGCTCGAGTACTCGGCCCCTCGGGGTACTTACGGGCGGGAGCAGTTGCTGGCTTGCGGATCGTCGTACCGCCGCCGCCACGGGCACCCTCACCCATGCGGGTGGTGGGTGCCTTGCCGCTGCCGCCACGGGCACCCTCTCCCATACGGGTCGACGGCGCGCGGCCAGAACCGCCACGTGCGCTTTCACCCTGACGGGTCTGACCTGCACGGCCAGTCCCGTTGCGGGCTGCTTCACCGCGCGGCGGGGGAGGAGTGATGCGGCTGCCACCAGAACGTGCGCCCTCACCCATGCGGGTGGTGGGTGCCTTGCCGCTGCCGCTTCGAGCACTCTCGCCCTGACGGGAAGGTGCACGACCCGTACCGCTCCGAGCACCCTCCCCCATACGGGGGGTCGGAGCCTTACCGCGACCGTTGCGGGCCGCTTCACCCATGCGAGTTCCTGAAGACCACTTGACTGCCATGATCACCACTTCACCTTGTCTGCCCAATAGGCCGCTGACATGTTGCCCTTACTGATGTTCTTCGCATGACGAGCCTTGAAGGACTCACGCCGCTCACGATAAGCAGCAGACTCGCCAGCCTTCTTCGGAGAACCAGAAACACCCTGCTGGCCGAACCTGATCAACTTCACCTCAGAACCGCTCTTAGCCAACACCGCATGAGACTTCGTCGGATGACCAGGAGTGCGCTTCGGCTTGTTGTAGCCAGCGAAAGTTTCGTTACCCCGTTTGATGACCATTACGTCCCCTCTACGGGCAGCAGGGTGGGGGACTAGCCCCCACCCCTAGCCCACCTGTCAGGTCTTGGCAGTCAGCTTGCCCAGCTTCTTGCGGTTCCGAACCGTCAGGTTGCCGTACGCCAAGATCAGCGCGTAGCGGGCATCCATGTTCTCGGGACGCACGAACTGGGTCTGCGTGAACCACTTGTCCGAGTGGCCGACCAGCGAGATGTACTTGCTGTTCAGGAAGTACACAACACCAGCGGTGCAGTCCACATCGAACACCACGGGAGCGCCCTTGAACATCAGGTTCTGGAACCCGAGGTTCGCCATCTTGACGTCCGAGTAGCGCACCTGCGGGGTGAGCAGAGCCTCGTACTTCTCGAACAGGGCACGAGTGGTCAGGATCATGTCGGGCTGATCGTTGCCAACCGACACACTGTTGTAGCCAGTGCGCAGATAGGCCTCGGTCAGAGCGCCAGCCGTGTTCTCCTCGTAGGAGTTCCAGAAGGCGTTGGTCGAGCCGTCGATGCCGCCGACCGTGTTGCCGCTCTCGATCAGGTTGCCAAGACCGTTCCAGTCCTTGGCGCTGTTGCCAGTGCCATCGGCGAAGAACATGGTGTTGAACTTCTGCTTCAGCGACTCCTCGGCCTGCATCACCTTCGCCTCGAGGAGGTTCAGGACAGCCTGCTCGCCGTTGTTCTTCGCTTCCTCGATGCCCGAGATGGCGATCGACACGGCGATCTGCTTCCAGTCGAACTCGGCAGCCGACATGCCGTCCTGCGGCGTCAGGCTGATCGTGTCGTAGCCCGAGTACGAGCCGACCGTCGAGTTCTGAGCGTAGATGAGCGGCTCGATGATCTTGGTGCCACCGCTCTCCTTACGGACGCGGTTCTTGTCGGTGAGGTACCAGGTGAGCACTCGGTCGGTGAAGACGTTGTCGGTGAGTCGCTTCTGGTAGTTCTGAAGTGTCGTCGACAGCAGGGCGTCGAAGTTCGGGTTTCCAGCCACGGGGGCCTCCTTGTTGGGTTACTTGCTGAGCTGTCGCTTTGCGGCAGCCCAAGCTTCTGCGATGGAACGGACTTCACCGACTCCGTCCAAACCGCCACCCTGAACGGTCGACCCGCCCGAGATGATTGACGCTTCCTGCTTGGCGGTGCGCTGCGCCTGCGCTTGGCGCACCTGTTCGGCCAACTGCTGCCTCTCGGCAAACACCTTGTCGAACGCGATCTGCTTGTATGCGGTTTCCAGATCCGTGGTGTTCATGCGAAGCGCATGAGCCACCACTTCCTGCGGATTGAAGTCGGCATAAGTTGCCTGCAGCCTCGCTACCTCGCTGCGCAAGGTCGCATCCGCACGCTCCTGCTCGATCCGAGCCAGCCGTGTCGCGATCTCCTCATAACGAGGATCCACTTGCTGCTGACTCTGCTTCGGGGAATCCCACGGATCATCGCTCATCCAGTCATCGAACGGGTCGCTGGCTGGCTTCTGCGCCTGCTGCGGTGCGGGCTGCGGGTTGACCCCGTAGTGCGCCGACAGGAGATGGAGGGTTCCTTCGGGATCTTGCTCGAGAGCTGCCTTGATGGCACTTGCCCAGCCGAGATCGTTCCGCTGCTGTGCCAGCTCCTGTGTCTTGCGGGTGTAGTCCGCTTGACGCTGGTAGCCAGCGACCGCCTCGGTCAACGGAACGTAGTCTTCCTGCCCCTCGATCTTGACAGGCACTCGGTAGTCCCTGTACTGGTCGAGTTCGAGGATGGGTACATCCGCTGTCTCGGCACCGTCCGACACGTCTGCTTGTCCCAAGTCGGGGGCTTCGGTTTGGACATCAACATCGACGTATTCGTCGCTCATTCTTCTCCTAGAGTCCTCGCGGGTTGCTCTACATGGAAGGAATGCCCGTTACACCCTGACCTCCGCCAGCCATGAGCATCTGCATCAACTCTGGCGGAATACCTGCCGCAGCAGGATCCTGCGGCGGCATCTGCTGGTCGGGGGGCATCGGTGCACCAGGTGGCAGCGCCTGCTGGTCGGGCGGCACCTGCTGGTCGGGTGCCATCGGCTGCTGAGCGAGGAAGCTGTCAGGGTTCTTCACCCCGAAACCGAACTGCAGCACATGGGTGACGAGCTGACGTGGATCCACGACACCCATCTGGATGAACGGTGCCATTGCGTCGACCATCTGCAGAGCAGACTGGCGACGAAATGACTCGTTGTTCGGCTGCGTTGAACCGCCCTCGACCTCAAAGTCGAACTCGCCAGCGATGTAGTCAGGATCGAACGTCACCCACAGCGGCTCACCATCTCGTCCAGTGATACGGGCCACCTGCTCACCAGTCATAAACTGCTGGGCGAGAGCCACCATCCTGTAGGCCACATCCGAGATTGACTGCTCGATGATCGCCAACTTGTCTGCAGCACGGGCGTTCGAGGCGTCAGCGATGATGCCCGCTTCTGTCGCCGTACGGCGGATCTCAGGCATCTGACCCTGCATGTACTCGGACACACCCGTCGTCGAGATCACATCGTCCTTGATCATCGACGACTGGTTGTAGAACTCGGGCGGAGTGATCACTGCAGGCATCGGCACCACAGCCTCAGACAGCGGGCCATCGCCCTTCACGGGCACCATCTCGTTGTCGACGTCCGACTCGAGGGCGGCACGCCCGTCGCCGTCGAACGACGACTCGCGGTACAGGTACTTGCGCGCATACCGCTTACGGTGGTTCATCATCTGCGAACGGGTCTCGTTCAGCTCACGCTGCAACGGTTCGATCGCCTCTAGGTCACCGATCGGGTAGAACTCGTCAGGGACGTCGTAGTTGCGGATCATCACGAACGGATGACCAAAGGCGTACGGCATCGGACGTGGAGCAATCAGGAAATGCTCCGACGAATCAAGGAACGACGACACCGTCTTCTTCTTGATGTCGTAGAACTCCCACACCTCGACATACCCCTCATCGGTGTCATACACGTCAGTGGTGGAGCCGTCGTACACGGTCTTGCGCCACGAGGTTGGCGATGCCACCTCGCGGGCCTTCTTCGAGTACCGCTGATCTGCCTTCACTTCCTTCAACGATCGGCGGATTCGCTGAGCGATCCAGCCGATGTCATCCATCGACGTGGCATCAGGGTCAACGAACACGTCGAACGGGGAGACACGCTCAACGAATGGCCTGTCCTCGACAACCGTGATCGTTGGGGTGACCTCGTTTCCCTTTGCGGCGGGATCCGAGTACTCGTCCCCGTCTGCGACATCTTGCTCCTCGATGTAGCGGTAGCCGCACTTCAACCAACCGTGCCCGACGATCAGGAAGTCCTTGACTGCACGCCTGAACTGGGGCTTCACCTTGTAGTGACGCCACCAGTAGTTCACCACCGCTTCAGTGATGATCGCCTTCGGGGCATCGTCGGGTTTGACGGCACCGACAGTGATCTTCGGATGGTTCACCGCAACCGACGGGGCGATCACGTTGACCGTCGAGAAGCAGATGTTGACCAGCAGCCTGTCTTCCTCCGAGAAGTACTCGTAGTGCCGCCCTCGGTACAGGCGGATCAGACGACGCCACGTGTCGTCGTAATCCTCGTCGTCCCGCCACTTGCGGGACTTCTTGATCTTCGTCTGGTATCGCTGAAGGATCTCAGCGTTCGAAGGACGCGCCATCAGTCACCGATGTTCCACGCCTGGACTGCGCGGCCAGCGAAGTTCCAGACTGCGATCAGGCCTGCGACACCAGCAGCCTTGAAGAACGACACGTTGAACGCTGCAGCGGTCAACGGCGCGGCAGTAGCGCCAGCGATGAAGGTTGCCACCGCCCGCCGAAAAGCCTCTTTGTACGTCATTCCGACCCCTCCTTGTTGTGGGCGTGAAAAGCCAGGTGATCAGCCACCAAACCAGTCACACCATCCACTTTCTCCTCGATGCGGTTCATGTGATCCCGCATCTCGTTCCTCGACGAGATCCGCTCCGCCTGAGCTGCTGCATGCTGTGTGGTGTTCCGACGATCAATCCGCTTCAACAGCAGGATCAGCGGGCCACCGATCAACGCGACAGCGACCGCTGTCGCGGCTTCCAGCCAGCCCACGTCACACCCACACCTTGGATGGCAGTCGCTCGATCTCGATACCGTTCGTCTTGGCGTCACGCTCGATTTCCGCCCGCCGTTCAGCGTGCGTCGGCCCGTGGAACACCTCCTTGGTTTCTACGAACCCGAGACGGATTGACTTGATGTGACAGCGGAAACAGACAGCACCTCGTCGAGGAAGAACATCGAACGAGAACGTCTGCCCGCATTCAGTGCACGAAACGGAACCCATCACCACAAGCGGGTGCCGTTACACCTTCTTTGCGGTGTTGTATGCGCCGATTGGCACCCGTTTGAACGGCAAATCGTTGTTCTGCTGGAACTTCTCGAACCACGACAGAGAGAACCGAGGAGGGGGAGCCTCGGACACGTAGTCGGGCAGCCACACGAACTTCAACATCTGCCATGCGATAGCCAGCGAAATCACACGGTCATCATGCGGCGAGCCGTGCATCTTGCCGTTCGTGTCTCGCACAAACGTCTTCAGCTCATTGATCGTGTAGATGTCGAGCAGCAGGATCTCCTCGTCACGGAGCGCACCAGCCAGCTCGTCCACCATCAGCGGCTTCGATGCCGCCGTGGTGCGCCAGCCGAGTATCTCTGTCTCAGCCTGTACCCGCTGTGCCAGCCTTCGCTGGCGGTAGATGTTCTTGTACCCGTATCGCTGCATCGACTTCAACGTGGTCAAACCGTGACCGTTGTTTTCGACGCCGATCAGGCAGCCGTTGTACCACCAGCCCAACTCGCACAGCACCTCGCCGAACACATCGGGGTCGATATGCCCATGCCAGGCTGCGACAACCGTCAAAGTTCGAGCGTCAACAATGTGGGCTGACGAGTAGTCGCCGTGGCCCAAGCCTTCGGCGACGTCAGCCCCAATCGTGTACACGCCACCCTCTGCAGGGAAATCCCACACCATCAACTCGCCGTCAACAGCCTCGACGAACTCGGCCTGACGGCGAGATGTGAACTTCATGTAGCCACGAACAGGATCCTCGGTCTGCAACGCCGTCAACTTCGACACGTCGAACACAGGGTTACCCGACATGATGAACGCCTCATCAGGATTCCTCGGATACTCCTGATGAAGCTGCCATGCAGGCATGTTCTTCACCTTCGACTCGTACCAGTCGTCGTCGCGGTCACCAGCAGACCACGGCCAGAAGATGCCCTTGAAGTTGTTGGTGTTCGTCTGTGACCCGATCCACAACTGGTGGAAGAAGTTGCCAGCACCGTTTGCGGTGGACAGGCAGATCACCCGACCACCGACGTCAGCGATCGGCTCGATCGACGCCCACGCCTCATCAGGATTCGGAAGGAACGCCATCTCGTCAACAATCACCAGATACACCGACTCGCCACGGGCAGGATCGTTGTTCGACGGCAGCGACTCGATAGCCGAGTCGTTGTCGAACACCATCTTCAACTGGTTGTCCGACACCACCTGAGGTCCACGCTTGCGCATCCACGACGGCAGGAACTTGAACCCGTACTTCGACTTCGACAGCAGTTTCGCTGCTTCACGCTCCGTCTTGGACAGCATGACGATGAAACGGTCACTCCAGAAGAACGCCAGCCAGAACGCGTAGGCAGCAGCCAGCGTCGAGAACCCGATCTGGCGTGCCTTTAACACCACCGAATACCTGTTTGTCAACCATGAGCGAACGGTCTCGATCTGCGCCTCACGCAGCTCGAACATGATGCGCCCCTGCTCTGGATGCTTGATCGACCAGTACGTAGTGCAGAAGTAGACGAAAGCGTCCAGCTTCTCGTTCACTCCAGCGTCCACAGGGCCACGACAACGCCGCCACTCCTGCTCGTTCAGCAGTTCTTGAAGATCCATGATCTCTCCTACAGGCCCATGCGAGGCCGACGAAGCGGCGGAGGACGCCGCACCGTCGTGCGAGCCACAGGCTGCATACGGGTATGGCGAATCCTGCGGCGTTCCGTTAGCGGCTCGTCACCGATCGGGCGGGTGAACTTCGGTTCGCCAAATCCGATACCCCACCCGAACCTCTCATCGGATGCCAGACGCGTCACCGTTACTGGTTCCCGAACACCAGACCCGAAACCAGACCCGACACCAAAGCCAGTCGCAGAACGGCCTCGCAGAAAAACCCACAGGGCCGAACTAAAACCAACGCCACTGCTAGATGCGGCACGGACGCGAACACACACACGACTGGATGACCCCGAACCAAGGCCAGATCCAGAACCTGACCGCAAAGCTGCCCGCACGCAAGCAGCGGTCTGTGACGACGCGCCTGAATCGCTGCCAGAACGAAAACGGACAGCGGCAGACAGGGCGCTGGCCGAACCGAGGCCAGATCCAAAACCTGCTGCCGAAACAACTGGCGACAAAGAGGAATCTTCAAGAAGGAACGCTGCCCCGTCCTCGAGCAGCAGATCACTGCCATCCTCAAGCAGCAATGTAGACGCCATCTGTCACCCCTCCAGGGACGCAGCGTCCATTACGGCAGGACTCGCTCAATGCGATATGAACCGTCCACCGACACCGTTGTAGCGGCAAACGAATGCGCCAAAGTGACTGACAACGACTTGCCAGTAGACATATTCACCGTTGCAGCAGTGCCGCCAACAAACATCGGGTTTGCTGTAGTCCACACACCAGACGTAGTTGGGGTAGCAGTAATCGCACCCCAGCCTGAAATCTCTTGGGAAGCAATACCGTTCACGTCGATCAAGAACTCAAACTTGAACGGACGAACATTGGCAGATGTAGCCAAGTTCGCTGTAGTTCCACCAACGGCAACTGAATCGAAGATGAAGTTCACAGACAAAGTCTTGTTGGAACCCGAGTTGTTCAAATACCTTCCCGTGATCGTGATCTTGTAAATCTCACCTGTCGCAGGGTTGGCAGGCAGGGTGGTTGAGAACACGTTTGTTGGCGTCAGCGTGTTCGCGATGCTGTAAGTACCGTTCGCATAGACCTGTGCTCCTTGGGCGCCTGTCGCACCCGTCGCTCCAGTCGCTCCATCGGCACCCGTCGCACCAGCAGGCCCCGTCGGGCCAGTCGCACCAGTGTCGCCGTTACGAGAAAAATCGAACGCCCAAGTGCCATCATCACCACTGGTGTACGTCGACACCACCGAAACAGGCACCTCAAACCAAGTCGTGTTGTTCGTGATCGCACCCGTCACCGCATACAACAGCAAACCGTTGTTGCTGCCACGCAACGCCAAATAGCCCTTCACCGTGCTATGCGTCGAATCATCCCACGACAAGATGTACGACGTGCGATCAGCAGTAGTGGAATCCGACTTGGAAATCGCGATCGCAGTGGGAGCAGAAGCGTTGTTCAACCTGAAGATGCCAGAACCAGGATCAGCCATCGTGGTGGAACTGTTGTACTGCCAGATCGGGTACTGACGGTTACCTTTCGCACCCGTCGCACCCGTCGCGCCTCGAGGGATGGAGAAATCGAACACCGCCGCCGAAGACGTACCAGAGTTTGTCACCGTCGCCGAAGAACCAACAGCACCCGTTGTCACCGTACCGACAGCAACCGTCGCCGCTGGCCCCGTCGGGCCGACCGCCGCCAACTTCGTTGACAGCTCCGACATCGTCATCTTCTTGTTCGTACCTGTCGCAGCCATCGACGTATCCGACACATCGACAACAGGCACCAGATCATCGTTCGCCGCTGACGCACCCGTCAGCGACCCGAGACCAGTGATCTTCGAGGACATCAGTCCAGCGACAACGTCAACGACGTCATCTGGAACGTGTCACCCGCCGTCACAGCCGCAGACGACGCAAACGCGCCCGTCCACAGACAGTTCCCAGCTGTCGACGCATCCCACAACGACCAGTGACTGTACGTCTCCGTCGAAGGAACCGACGTCCACGACACCGTCGCAGACGTCGACTTCGACCCAGAAGCAGCAGCCGACCACGCCACCGACTGGCGAGTCGTATTCGCAGCCGCATTCAACGTCCCATCCTCACCAGGATCAGCCGTATGCAACTTCACGTACACCGTCGACGGAGCAGTCCACGCAGTACCACCCACATGGTCAAGGATCTTGTTCTCAG
>Ga0208005_1000067_pt1 | contig 41217 bp, 74 predicted proteins | sample DEB19_08_DNA_3_FD_184530 | JGI IMG/M metagenome (GOLD analysis project Ga0208005, IMG submission 184530) | Aqueous microbial communities from the Delaware River and Bay under freshwater to marine salinity gradient to study organic matter... | ecosystem: Environmental > Aquatic > Marine > Coastal... | reverse complement strand
ATAGGCTGCCGGATGCTAAATGGCTCCATGCCACAGAAGTTGGGGAAGGTCCAACGATGCGGGTTCAAGTCCCGCCCGGCCTGCCTGTTGTCTTTCCGTGAGAGAACACGCAGGATCAGAGGCCGCGACCGCAGGAGCAACCATGAGTAACGACGTTGACGCGAGTCCGCTGCATCCGTTGGTTCGCCCACGCCCTGGCGTTGTGTATGAACTGCTTGACCCGCGAGATGGAAAGTGCCGGTACGTCGGCCAGACATTCAATGTGGAGCAAAGGCGAAAGTCACACACCGCAACTAGGCCGATCTACCAGCACAACAACTGGCTTCACGCTTGGAAGGGTGAACTTGCTCTGATCGGCCTGTCTCCTGAGTTCCGCGTGATTGAGGACGGCATACCACCAGAGAGGATCAACGAGCAGGAAAGTTTTTGGTGCCGAGAAAGAGCAGACGAGGGATGCGATCTCCTGAATCGGCCAGTCGGACGGATAAGGAAATGCGACCTTCTTGGGTCGCCAAAGAGGCAAGCATTGGCGACATCGGCACGGGAGATACGCGAGATGCTTCTGGCGGTGGACGAACAAATCAGGGGCAGGCTTCCGTCCGGCAAAGGGGCGAGCAGGCATCTAAGCCGGTGCATCGCGGAACTGTTGGATTTCATACACGCAATCGACGACTGACGTAGGCGAACGCCCGCGATCACCAGCGGCGAGGAGGAAACGATGAGTGAACCAAACGAGACAGCCGAGCCGTCTGGTGCATCCGGTGGTTCGCCGGCGAACTATCCGGCCATTCCGGACAGTTGCCTGCGTGGCTCAACGGTAGAGCAGCGTGGTAAGCGTAACTGTTTTTGCGTGTTTCCCACGCGGGAAAACAATAGGAACCGGGAAATAGCCACATGAGGCTGGCAAGATAGGCAAGGAGGTCATCTTGATTCTGCGTTCGTACCAGGCTGAGTCTGTAGACACCGGACTCGTGGCCGTGCATGACCGTGTTGAGGCCATGCTGGTTGGCATGTTCACTGGGGCCGGGAAGACAGTGATCTTCACGAGCCTTGCGCAGAAGGTTCACCAGATCTTTGGTGGCCGCACTCTGATCGTCACTCCGCTGCGGGAGCTTGCCTGGCAGGCTGCTGACAAGGTCAGGGATGTGGCGGGCATGGACCCTGGGATCGAGATGGCTGAGTACCGTGCCTCGACTGACACCTGGGAGTCTCCTGATGTCGTGGTTGCCAGCAAGCAGACGCTGCTCAGGGGCAGGTACAAGAAGTTCACTGATGTCCGCCTCGTGATCGTGGACGAGGCTCACCTCCAGTACACCGAGCCCTGCCTGGAGATGCTCAGGTGGTTCAACGCCAATGGTGCCACAGTCATCGGGTACACCGCCACGCCATTCCTTATGGACGGGCGGGCCATGGCGGATTACTACCAGCCCTCGGTGAACTACGACATCCAGTGGGCAATCAATGAAGGCTGGGCAGTTCCTCCTGTGTGCAAGCTCGCCAAGGTTGACGGGCTTGATCTGTCTGGCGTGAAGCTGTCGATGGGGGATTTCAATCAGGCCCAACTGAATGCCGCAGTGGAGAAGGAGGCCAGCCTCCATCGCATCGCTCTCATCACGAGCAAGGAGATGAAGGGGCCGACCGTCGTGTTCACTCCCTCGGTTGCGTCGGCCAAGGGCGTGGCTCACTACCTCGCCAACAACTACGACATCAAGGCCGAGGTGGTGTGGGGCAAGCAGCCCGAGGAGGAGCGGCAGCTAGCCATCCGCAGGTTCAAGAACAACGAGTCCCAGGTGCTGGTGAACTGTGCGGTGGTCGCCGTTGGATTCGATCACCCCGCCATCCAGACCATGATCCTTGCCAGGCCAACCCGCTCTCGATCTTTCTGGCTCCAGTGCGTTGGCCGGGCAACGAGGCCTCTGGCTGGGACCGTAGACTTCGAGGGCTCGACGGCAGAGAGCAGGAGGGCTGCCATTGCCGCCAGCGAGAAGCCGCACTTCCAGATCATCGACTGCACGGACGCATCGCTGGATCACAGGCTCATCACCTCGGTAGACATGTTCGTCACCGACAAGGACTGCGAGGTGAAGAAGGCCGTGAAGAAGGCGATGTGCGAGGGAGACAAGCCGCTCACCCAGGAAGAGATCGACGCCCTGGCCCAGGCCGAGCTTGAACGCAGAGTCATTGCCGAGGAGATCCAGAAGCGGCGAGAGGCCATGCGTGGCCGTGCCGATGGGGTTGTCTCAACCGAGGAGTTTGAGCTAGGATCTGACGGCAAGAGGACAGTTGGTACATACCGCAATCCGCTCCGTGGCAAGTACGGCGGCGTGAGAATGTGCGACCTTCCTCCATGGTATCTGAAGTGGGGTGCCGACAACCCCAGCCTGAAGCATTGGATTCGTGCCACCTACAGAAAGGAGATTGACCGTCGTGCCAAACAAAGACGGGCTTTTGCCTGAGACGATTGAGTTGATTACCGAGACGTTCGATGTCTCGCATGCGTTCCCTGTTACCTACCTACCCGTTGAGAGAAAGAAGAATGGATTCTTCCACCGACTGTGGCTTCGTCTTGCGGCATGCCTTGGCCTACGCTCACGACATCTTGAGGATGGTCGTGGTGAACAAGGTGACGGCGATAGTGTGCGCCAGGAAGTTGGGGCTGGACCCGGACCAAGTGCTGGGGGTTGCACACTTGCTGTCCAAATTGGGGCTGGTGCCTTCAAGGGAGAGGCTGGCTCTGGTGGCGATGCGTGACCCAGGACTGGACGACTCCGACATCGCAGAGATCTTCTCGGAGGATGAGTCCTGGGCTGCTGCGGTGAGGGCTGACGCCGCCCGCATCAAGGCAGAGGAGCCAATCGACTGGAGACTTGAGACGCTGAGGGGGTACTACTACCTAGAGGATCTTCCGCCAGACGAGTTGTACAGGGAGGCCGAGGCTGTGCGTAGTAAGCGTGTGCAGCCGAGGTTCAATGGCACGATGTGGGATCTCGTGAGGCTACGGGCGTTCTCGTGGAATGGCAGGAAGGGCGCTTTCCAGTCACTTTGTTTCCCGGATGTTGTATGAACCGCGACGACTTCATTGAGTTCATGATTGCCATTGCTGTGTCCGCACTCGCCATAGCCTTTGCTTCTATGGAGTGGTGACATGGCCAAGTCTGGCACTCGTGTTGGTGACATGTACGAGAGTCTGCTCTCGGCGTTCACTGGACTAGGGGGGGATCGGCGGGCCTGTCCGTTCGACGCCCCCGGCTACGAGTACGATGGTCCGGAGATCTCATGGCTAGGAACAAAGCCAGCGATGGCAGCAGATCTACCCTCTCTGCGTTTGCTCTGGAGTTCACGCGATGCGCGGCCTGCTGGGAAACCCAGTGCTGGAAAGGAATGCACATCCACCATCTTGTCGGAGGAGCCGGGCGAAAGCACGACCGTCGTAACCTGCTCAGGCTATGCGGCAACTGTCATGACTGTCTCCACCAGGGGCCGCCAGCCGGTCAGCCCGACCTGACGAAGGGGATGATGTTGTGGTGCAAGCAGCAGGAGGATCCAGAGTATTACGATCCCGTGTTCCTGGCTGGGCTTGTCCATAGGAAGTGGCTTGGTTATGATCCCGAGCCGCTGGATGAGTGGTACATCTCACGGAGGAAGTGATGGGCAAGATGTCCAGGGAGAAGGGCAAGGCCGGGGAGCGTGAGGCTGCCGGTGAGTGGGCCAAGGCGTTCGGCGGCACGGCCAGGCGAGGGGTGCAGTTCCAGGGGTCTAAGGATTCCCCCGACATCGTCACCGACCATGCCAACATTCACATCGAGGTGAAGCGGTGCGAGTCTGGCAGCCTGTACCTGTGGCTGGCCCAGGCCAAGTTCGACTGCGGCGGGAAAATCCCAGTGGTTTTACACAGAAAGAACAAGAAGAAATGGGTGGTCATCATGGAGCTTGATGACGCGCCTGCTTTTGTGCGGGAAATCTCGGGAGATACAGAGATTCTGTAGCATTTGCAAGGTTTGTGGGACACTTGTATAGTGACGCCCCACAACCTTACGAAAGCGAGAGTCTCATGACGATCTGGGAAAAGCTGCGGCTGCTTCAGGAGTGGTCGCCGGTCCTGTCCATTGCCCAGGAATACCTGGCCGAGAAGGACGCCCACAAGAAGGCCATCATCGTGGCTGACGCGGCCGAGTGGCTGACCTCCAAGACCACGACCAAGATCGATGACCGCATTGTATCCCGCCTGGCTGCCGTCCTCAAGACGCCGCAGGGCGAAGACCTTCTCCGGGAGATTGTTGCCATTGCTGGTGAGCTTGGGCAACCGGAGGTGCCGAAATGAAAGAGGCTATCGAACTTGCCCTCCAGGTTGGTATTGGCCTGGCCTTCGCCGCGTACGGCCTTTATTCCCTCGGTAAAGCGTACCTGCCAAAGCTGAGGCCCGCCAGTCCACCCAGCCTGGAGGGCGGCCCTACACCAGAGGAGGATCGCCACACGGTCCTCGCCATCCAGGGCAGGCTGACTGCTGCTGGCAACACCAAGGCGGCTAAGACTGCGTACACCTTGATCGGTGAGATGCTGGACCCTGGCAAATGAAACCGTGGCTGTTCATCTTCGGCGGGTTGATCATGGCGTTCGGCCTGCCGGACCTGCCAGAGATCCCGTCGTGGGTGGTGGCCCAGCCGGTGGCCGACAGAGTGGTGCTGGTATACGAGAAGAACGACCATGTCGTGGCCTCGGGCGTCAAGGCCGGGCTCAATGCACTGAACCGTGCCGGGGTGCAGGCCACCATGTTCGAGGTGGACAACACCGATGGCGATGGCGATGTGCCAGAGCAGTACAAGCTGCCCCTTGAGGCGGCCAAGAAGGCTGGCCTCCCGGCCCTGGTTGTGATGAGTGGGGGCAAGGTGCTTCGGGTGGTGGTCGGCCCGAAGACGCAGGATCAGGTGGAGGAGGCGACCCGATGAACTCCTTTGAGGTCATTGATCCACGGCTGGTCGATGTTCGTCTGCCTGAGCATGACGGCTACCCAGAGGAGCTAGCTAAGGGCGACACTCAGGATGTCCTCATGGATGTCTGCGGTGACGCTGCTCGTTCGTTCCCTCAGTCACTGTGGATCGAGCCGAGGGACTGGGCCGACAAGGCAGCCGACAACGACCGGCACAAGACCTGGCCGGTCAACTACATCGACCGCTTCACGAACCAGTCGCCCAGCCATGAGTGCGTGTACCATTCCGCATCAAGCGGGCTGGCCTCATGTTGGAACCGACAGCGCGGGATCATCTACCCTGATGGTCCGAAGAAAGAGTTCCGCTACCCTGAGTCGGGGAAGTTCCAGTCGATCTGGTTCTCGCCACTCTCGGGCTACAGCCCGGCAAATCCCCGACAGTGGGGTGGCTCTTCCGTTCGCGGTTCACTGGAGCGGCTGACCAAGCACGGCCTGCTGCCCGACAAGATTCAACCAGGCGAGTACGGATTCAAGCACACCCTTCAGGGAACCAGCGGCAAGGGCAACCTGAACCAGAGCGGTGGCGAGTGGGTTCGCGAGCGTGATTTCCCGGAGGGGTGGGAGCAAACCGCCAAGATGTTCCGGGTGAAGGAGGCGGTGTTCGCTGACTCCTGGGAGCAGGCGGTCTGCCTTGTGCTGCACGGCATCGCCTACCACGTTGGCCGTGACGGGCATGCCGTCCCGTGGATGCGATACCTGCCCGGCCAGGGCATGGAATACCCCGACAGCTACGACGTATTCCGCTACGACTCCATGCGAACAGTGCAGCGGGCGTGGAGCAGCGGATACGGGATCATCTCAATGACCCAGCCCGACGATTACTCCAAGCCAGGAGAGTAAGCATGAGCCCCAATCGTATGCGGACAGCCTCACTTTTCGTTGCTTTTCTGATATGCGTGGGGCAAGTAATCGCCGCCTGCCCTAACTGCGAAGACGGCATGGTGCGGGCTGGCCGGATCCTCTATCCCTGCCCTCTCTGCTGTGGGGAAAATGAATCAGATTTCCCACACGGGCTGAAAGAAAAAGGCACCAGTATTCCTGACAAAAAGCCTGACACTTCTGAACAAGTACAGGCAGTTCTATCCCCCGAGGAGTCGGTGGTTCGCATCGTGTCGGAGAACAAGGACTCCACCTCATATGGGTCTGGCGTGGTGGTGATGTACGAGGGGCAGGTGCTTGTGCTGACGGCGCGGCATGTGGTGTTCGACGACGACACGACCGAGGGTTTCAAGCACACGGTCCACTACCAGGACGGCACCACCTCCCCGGCCAGGCTGGTCAAGGACAACTCGCCCTTCGATGTCGCCGCCCTGGAGGTGGATGTGGTCGCTGCCCCGGCCCTGGTCGTGGCCGAGAAGGCTCCAGCCCTGGGTGAGAAGGTCACTATTGTGGGGTACGGAAGCCACGGTTCACGCAGGAGGGCCGCTAGCGGCCGCGTAGACGGGCGATGGAAGCCGGTGGGCAATCAGCCCATGGACAGGTTCTCCTCGTCTGTAGGGGCACGGCAGGGGGATTCTGGTGGGCCTGTGTTCAGTGAAGATGGGAAGGTTGTAGGGATCCTGTCGTCCTCGGATGGAGGCAGGACATGGTCAACCAACTGTGAACGTATACGCAAGATCCTCGCCGGGGAGGAGAGCAAGCAGGCTGCCTGCCCAGATGGAAAGTGCAGAAAGCGATGACACTTCGGGATGCCAAGGACGGTGCCTGGGAATCCCTGTCGCATGCCCCTGTCCGGCGGTATCTGCTGGGCCGTGATCGCTGCGACCGGCTGGTTCGTATCGCCATGGAGACGGTGAACGGCGGGGAGTTCGTGGCTGCCGGATTCAACACCGCCAACGGCAGGGAGATCTGCCAGTCCATCGAGGAGCGGGTTGCCGCCAGCTACACCGAGCGGTGCAGCGGCGTGTTCACAACGCTCATCTTGTCCTGGGCCATTCAAGCAATTGTTCAGTACCTCATTCGGCGTTGGTGGAAGGAGATAACGTGACAGCGTGGCAAGCACAGACACTTCGCGAACTCAAGGACATCGCGATTCGGGTCGGTGTCCCAGGCGTTGCGCTCGGGTTTGTCTTGTATGTCGTGACCCTGGCGGGCGGGAAGTTGCACGACTCGGTGCTGGTTCCGTTTGTCGAGACATTCCGCGATGCATCGAGAGACACCCAGGAGTCCCTGAAGATCTCAGCCAGGGCGCAAGAGAGGCATGCTGATGCCGAGGAGACTCAGGCCAAGAGCATGGCCGTGATGGCAGAGCAGGCCGAGGTGCAGACTGAGATCCTGCGAGCCATGGCGAACGACGCACGCGCACACAAGGAAGCGATCACCGAGATGAACAAGGCGCTGCTTGAACTGCGAGAGGCGATCAAACCTTGAGAAGCGATGTCGTCAACCACTTCCTGTCTGCGGAGGCTGACCCGCTGATCCGGCTGTCCGTCACGATGGACGGCCACACCTACATCTACCAGTACCGCCGATGCCAAACTCCTCTCATGCGAGAGGCACTGAAGAATCACGTTGAGCTTGGGAAGACAGACCCCTACGCTAGCCTCATCTTACTGCGGATGATGAAGCAGTGTGAATCCCAGTGAGATAAAATGCCAAGAGGACAGAGGCTTACCAAGCACCGCCGTGAACTCGTTGAAGAATGGGCCTGGCTCGCCAGACAGATGGCAAGGTACTTCGTCCAACGCCGAGAGCGGTGGCAGAGGGAACTGTTCATCCCCGACCTAGAGGCAGAGGGCTACCTCGCGATCTGCAAGGCGGCTCGCACCTACGACAAGAAGCGGCTGCCGTACCCGAAGAGGTACTTCGTTCGTGCCGCCCTGAACTCCATGTTCCGGTGGATCAAGAAAGAAACCAGGGCTCCAGGTGAGTGGAAGGTTTCCCTTGAGGAGGCAGAGGATCTGCTCCCCATGTTCGAGCATCCAGACTACCTGTCCCTAGCAATCGAAGACCTGGACGAATGCGACCAGGAGATTGCCGAGGACAGGTTCAAAGAGGGATGTACTCTTCGGACAATCGCGGATCGCCATTCGATCTCAACTCGGCTAGCTTCTCTGCGTAGTCGCGAGATTGCCAAAAGGCTTGCGGAAGCCTTGGGTACCCAGCTACCGCCGCCCGACGAAGCCATGCCAACTCGGAGGAGTGGTAGTACTTGCCGCCCCCGCCGCTCTTCGGCTTCACGATCTTCCTCTTCACGCAAAAGTTGAAGCAGATGTCAGCCCACGAGAAGCCTTGCTCTCGCATGGCTATCACCAGGCGCCCAGTCTCTCGCTCCGCTTCGCACTTAGCCCACCCCTTCAGCCTGCCCTTGCTGTCACGGGTCACGACCCATCCATACGGGCGGGTCAGGGCATACGGCTTGCCAGACTTGGCCTTGTGTGCGTAGATCTCTTTCTTCCTGGCTGAGTGCAGGTCGGATTCCAACTCCGCACCCACTGCCATGTACCCCAGGATGGCCCGGCCATAGGGGGTACTCATGTCCACGTTCATGTCGAGGAGGTGGGCGGTGATGCCCAGATCCCACCATGTCTGGAACCTGCCGATGCACTCCGCTGCCCGGCGAAAGCCACGGCTGATCGATGTGAAGAACACATGATCTCCGGGCTGGAGATCCTCGCACAATCTCTTGCCCTCTGGACGCATATGCAGGGGGGTTGAGCGGGCAGACACATCCTCGTCAACGTACATGCTGACCGGCATGCCAAGTGCCTTGCCAGCCTCGATGAGCCTGGCCTGCTGTGCCTCAAGCGAGTTCTCCTGCCGGTCAGTCGAGACTCGGACATAGCACCTAGCTGTCGGCATCTTTCGGCCCCCATGAGTTGTCGAGTTCAGCGAGCATGGCGCTGATTGCCTGGCTGAACGACGGTGTGTCGGCCAGCTTCTCTCCCACTTCGATGTCGTCCCTGTTTCCGATCACCTCCCCATATCGCAGCACCCTGCCGCTCTCATAGAGGTGAGCGAACGATGGCTCCAGGTTTTCAAACTGCTCCTCCTTGACGATGGCCCCGCCATCCTCTGGGCTGCCGACCAGCAGGAAGTCCTCACCCTTGAACTTGATCTTGTACATCGTCCCTCCAAAGTGAAAGCCACCGCCGGGTCTTACGGACAGGTAGGTTGTGGCCTGCCCGGCAGTGGCTAAGTGTCAGTCAATACCCAGAATCACGATCAACGCAATAGCTGCGATGATGAACTCAAACCATTCGCCCATGTCGCACCCCACTAGAAAAGGATCTCGGTATCCAAGATCGCAGCCTCAAGCCTGGTCCGCAGCTTGCGGACGCGATCACTCTCCTGAACCATGTGGCCCAGGCCGCAGTTGATCATCTCGTCGATGTCCTGCATCTCGTCCTCGATCAGCCCGAGCAGGAGTTCCGCATCCTCTCGGCTCATCGTCGCTCGCACTTCCATGTCTGGACTCTGCATCGCCGTCCTCCTTGATAACTCTGAACTCCGGACAGCCGCACCCACGGCACGGCAACCTATCATCCTTATCGGCATTGCACCGATTGCACTTGAAGATCATGCTGTCTCTGCCGCACCAAGGATTTCCTTGAGGCGTTCGAGGGCAGCAAGGATATCTCTCTTGTTCGAGACGGCGTAGTCGCGAGGCTTGCACTTAGCCCGCACCATCCTGCTGACCGCACCGCACACAATGGCCGCACCTTCGTCGTGCCTATAGCCCAGCATGGAGTAGGCCCAGACCATCTCGCGAGGAAGGTCTTCCCCGCCTGCGTCACAGGAGATCATGTTCATGTACTCAACGCCATCCTTCGTGATGGGGTGGCACGCAATGAACGGGACACCGCCAGCCTCTGCAACGCCGCCAGCCTCCATCATCAGTTCATTGATCTTCTTCTCGGCCTCTTCCTTCGTCATCACTTGTCTCCATTGGGGTTGGTAGTCTTCGCACCTTCGTAACCATCGAGCAGAATCAGCACGGCCTCCATGTCACCGAGGTACTTGGCCTTGAACGCCAGCACCGGCTTCCCCTCGGCACGGATATCGAACCTCGTGTACTCCTTGGTCTTGCGGATAGCCTGCTCACTGAGCCAGTCGCCGTCCCTCGTCCCGCCGATACACAAAAACTGTGGCATCATTCCTCCTCTTCTGTTTGGTGAAACCGTCCAGCCATCCGCTTGCGTTCAATGTCCTCGTCTATCGCACGCTCGATCTCCCCCAGTGCATACCGAAGAAGCACGGCGTCCGATCTCCTTGATGCCCTGGTCATAGCCGCCCGCATGGCCGCCTCAAACTCCAGGGCATCGTCGTCTGTGAAGTCCAGTTCAATGATCATCTTGCACCCCCATGAGTGAGATGCCTCCACCCTCGTGGTGTTGCACCCCGAGAAATTCGTAGCCGGAATCTTCGACACCTAACTGGTGTGCGACCGGCGTCGGTAGAGTGATGCGGAGATATCGGCCAGTGCCACCAGCGTACTGGTGTACCCTATACCCCTTCTCGTCTGGCTTGATACTCCACGTTCCGGCATCAACATCGACAACAACCTTCTGTCCAACGTCTGGTCCGATGACCCAGTCACGCCACACAATGTCCACGCGATACCCGTCCCTGGCCTTGCGGCCAATGACCCACCCTGGACAGTCCGCCGGGTGGCGACCGTGCTTCCTGAATGCCCGTGGCGATAGCTGAATCATGACTGCTCCTTGGAATCGGGTTGACAGGGAACTGTACTCTCAGCCATGGCGGCAGTCAAGGATTTCTTTCGGCGGTACTCCTCGACATCCTTGATCATGGCCGAGGCCAGGTACATGAACTCCTCGCACATGGATTGCAACAAGGAGTCCTGCTCATCCTCGGGGCAGTCCTTGAGGGTGTCGTCCAGCAGTTCGTACATCGCACGATACTCAGCACTGCCCACCCCGTCTGGATGTGAGCCGAAGATCTTAGGCAGTTCCATCACAGCACCTCCTTGTTGGCTTCAATGATCAACGCAATAGCCCGAAACGGCGTGCCTTCGTCATTGAGTTCAGCCAGGTACAGGCCACTGCTCACCTTGCCGCTGTCTTCCTTGACGCCAGCCCACTCCATGACCTCCTTCGGCAGCACGTCGCACTGACCGAGGATTGCCTTCATTGAGTGGGCGCCTTCCACCCATTCGATGCCATGCTCTTTGGCGTACATGTCACACAGCACGCCGAGACAGCAGTACTTGCCGTCCTTGCACAGCGCAAGCTCACCCTGCTCGTACTTGCCGCTGTTCAGTTCGTCCACCCATCGCTCTGCAATGTCAGTCTTCATTGCTTGTCTCCTTCTGATTTGTATTCACGCAACCTCTCGCCAAGCCTTGCCATCGTCACGCCGAACGCATAGCCGCACCGCAGGGTGCAGAAGGCGTTGTCCCTGTAAGGCCCGAGCCTTCCGTCCTTCTTGCCATAGGATGGAGGTGCCAGCTTGGTGCCGCACCAAAGGCAAGTGCCATGATTGTTCGTGCGATTGAAGCGTCCTTCCTTTACTCCAATCGTCAGGCGTATGTCACACCCCATTGTCACACCTCCTGTTGGCACTCACACACTACCGGGACATCGCACGGCACGACATCCGAGGTCGTCTCGATCCAGACCTTTGCCCCGCAACTCAGCGGCTTGTCAGGGGAGTACACCACCCGGCATGGGCCGGTGATCTCCACCGCATGGCAGTAGGTGTTGGTCTTGCCACGCTTGACCGTGATGACCGGCTCCCTCTCTCCGGTCTTGGCGTTCCGCTTGATCACATGTTGATTGATGTGGACCCTGGCAATCATGCTGTCCTCCCTTCTGCCTTGGCGATGTCCTTCTTTATCGCAGCCACCTGAGTTGCGATGATCTGATCAACGAGCGTGGCATCCATGTCACGCCACCCGTCGTCCAACTCTTGGAAGCAGGCGAGGACAACCCGCAGGCGGTGCATCAACTCAGGTGCTGCCGCAATGAGGCGGGCTGTGGCGATGCGGTCGGGCGTGCCCGTCGCAACCTCCGCTACCAGCGAAGGGTCGGAGTCCACGAACGTCGGCTTGGAAAGAATCCACGCCCGCCCAGGTGGATGACAAGCCTCCATAGTCCATGGCCCGCGAAGCGGGATGCCCGGTGTGTCGCTCATACTGCCACCTCCTCCCTCTTAGAATCAGCAATGTCGCACTTCATTGTCACACCTCCTTGGTTTTGTACCCTGCCGCCTGGTCCAATGCCTCGTCGGCCCAAGCACACTCGCGGTCCCAGTCGGCAATGGCGACATCGAACGCCTCCATGATGGCGGCGACCATCTTCTCGCCGTCCACCTCAGACTCGTCATCGGTGAACACGACAGGGACAGCGAACGGGATTTCGTCGTTCACGCTCCAGTCGTCGCCGGTCCAGTAGCCGCTCCCTGGGATAGAGTTCACAATCTCCTGCGCGACCTCAAGGTAGGCTTCGATCTTCTTCCGGTACTCGCCGTCATCCTCGCAGTCGTCGGCCAGCGAGACATCGGTGCCGGGGATGGTCTTCTGGGCATGGGCCAGGAGGTGGGCAACGTACTTGCCGTTCTCGTAGCTCACGCTCACTGCCTCAATACCCTGCTGCCCGCAGGGCTCAAGGTCTGCGTCCTTGCCGGTGACGCAGCAATCAATGCGAGGCCAGTCCCAGCGACCGCTGCATGCGCCGCGAAGGGACTCCTTGATTTCTCCAAGCATGACCTGCTCCTCCTCAGGATTGTGGTTCCACAAGTGGATGTCGGGGTCAAGATGGTCTTCGTTCATGCTGTCCTCCCTTCTGCCTTGGCGATGGCGGCAAACGCGGTGTCGATAGCCTCCGTAATGTCGTTGTCAGACTCGCCGTTTGGATAGTTCTCTTCGTACTGGTCGATCAGTTCTGCCTTTGCTATCCGCAGTGCCTCCAACAGGTCCGGTGCTGCACGATACAGCGGATCTAGCTCAATCGAATCGAAGTAATCGTCGTCCGACTCGCCCTCAACGTACCCGTCTGTCTTTGCCCAGTACTCCTGGGCGTTGCCAGTGATTACTGCCACGCTCAGGCCATGCCGGTGACTGTACACGCTGATGTACGGAGTGTTGCTGTCGCTCATGCCAGCACCTCCTCTTTGGAATCAGCGATGTCGTATGCAATCATGCGTTGCAGTTCCTTTGCCACCGCAGACATGAACTTCGCCCTGGTGTAGACGTTCGCGTTGGTTGATAGACCCACCCATCGGGTGAGCAATGCCCGCATCTGTGCTGGGCCGAACCCGTCCGGTGCGTTGAATGCCTCCAGCCCCACCCTCTGGAGGTAGAGCAGGCGGAACATCCACTCATCAATGTTCTTGTCGGTGATCTTGTCCAGCCCGACAGACAGGGTCGCAAAGACCAGGGCATCCCGTGCCGAACGCTCGTCCTCGGCAGCGTTGCCGCCCTTGCACTTCTCGGTACTCCAATTGAGACTCATTGCACCACCTCCTTTGCTACCAGCAGGGAGTGCAACTCGCGTTGCAGTTCCATCTCCCGCTCATGTTCCTCCTCGCCGTCGTCAATCTCCCACGGTGGCATCTCTTCAAGGAACTCCTTGTCCCTCACCACCGCACGGTACAGGTACTCGGCCTGCTCCTTGGTCAGTGTCAGTGTGGTCATGGTTGCACCTGCCTTTCAAGAAGGGTCCAGTCGGAGCTTTCGCATTGCTCGGCCAGTCGAATCTCGGCCTGCAAGTCTTCGATCATCTTGCGGGCATCGGACACAGACCTCCTCGCATGGGCCGGGAAGATCTTGACGATGTAGCCGACGACCTTCGGATGTTCAGATGATCCAGCCCGCACCCTGTTGATCGTGGCGACTAGCTCCCATCTGTCCACCCTGTCGTTGCAGACCCGAGTCTCGATCTCGATCCGCTCCAGCGGATGGGTGTGAAGGTACTTCTTCCACATTCGGTTGGCCGCAAGCCTGGCCCCTGTTGGGGTGTCGGCATAAGCCGCAGTGAAAATGGTTCCATCGCGATACGGTGTGATGCGGAACTTCTTCACACCGCACCTCCCTTCTTCTTCCACTCGGCCAAGGCCAAGACCAACTCGGCCAACTCCTCGCCTGCCCTGGCTTGGTCGTAGTCGTCGCGGGCGTACTCTTCGTCTGCCTCTGCAATGATCTCCCGAGCCAGGTCAATCTGGCGTTTCATGTTTGCTTCAGGGTCCATCACTCACCTCCTCGGTGTATGAAAGTGCCACCCGTTTCGCAGCTTGCGGCAGGCCGGGTGGCCCCACCTTAGTAGGTCGTGAGGGGCGCAGGGATCAGGCGGCGGGTGGTTTACTTCGCACTGCCATGCACCACCAGCCGATGCAGCCGAACCACCGCCCGATCCCTGGAATCCCATCAGACGGCGAGCAACGTGCTTGCCACCTCAGCATCGACTACAGAATGTAGACGCTGCGTCCGGCGGGTCAGGTCGCCGTACTCCTTGAGAACCTCAGTGCAGGCATTGAAGAATGACCACACCGTCCGAGGTCGGAACTCCTCATGTCGGGGAGTCTCGAACTCCTCGATCACCTCGGTGATAGCACGGGCGGGGATAGCCCCTGCCCGGTATGACCGGAGGACAAGATCGTGCAGGTTGGCATCCCGCTCGACCGTGGCCTGCTTATAAGCCTCGATCCGGCGGTCTTGGTTGCCACGCTGGTCGATCAACCGACTGATCCCCTCACCCACCAGGCGAGGGAGGCGATCCAGAACCAGGCGGGTATGCTTGGTCTTGATCTGCACCTCAGCCGAGAAGGCAAGGTTGTCACACACGAACACGCGGGAACCGAGGCACAGCCCGACCGGAAAACTCTGGTCGTGACTGTTTCGGATGCCGACCACCGTCTGGTAGTCGGTCCCGCCACCGAGGGTGATCACGCCGAACATCCTCGCGCCACCCTTGGTGATGGCAAACGTGGAGTCTGTGATCGTGGCACCACACTGGACGAGATGCTGCTCGGCCATGCGTACCAGACGCTCATGGGGAACCGGGGTCCACGTTGCCGTGGGCTCAGGTGTTTCGATGCCAGCAATGGCATCACGTTCTACGGGTTCAGCCCCGCAGTGGAGGATCATTCCCATCTCGCTTTCTCCTTGTTGAGGAACCTACCAACCAGAACACTGGACGTTTCGGTTTTGTGGGGAGTCTTCCCATCATGCACCCCCCGCAGAGAATGCCTTGTTCTCGCAGACCATGGGGACCCCACGGCTTGTCACCGCAAGAACTGCCTGGTCGTCGCGATGCTTGACCGTGTACCCCAGGTACTTGATTTCGGCGGCCTCGATCCGCATGAGATCCTCCTCGGCAGAACACCACCGCTCGTAGACATCGCGAGTCTCGACGGCGTTCCCGCCGTACTGGTTGAAGAGCCTGACATAATCAGACTTCAACTCGTGGCAACGCGCCTCGATTGCTTGCTTGAGATCCATCACTGGCCCTCCTCTTCCTGGTCGCAGAGATCACTGTAGTACACCTCGCAGATGACCTTCCCGTTGAAGGCATCAAACTCGGCCTCAAACGTGTAGTCGTTCGGAACCACCTTGACCACCATCTGCTCGCCGTCGTCAATCCGCACCACGGCATAGTCTTTCTTGTTCAGGATGGCCCGAGCCCGAGCCCGCTCCATGGCCTCGTTGATCGCATATTCCTGTGCGTTGATCATCGGTCACCTCGCATAGGTAGAGACTCCCCGCAAGGCATACGCAGCCTTGCCAGCCTCCGATCCCTTCGGCTGCGTGCCGTGGATGAGGAGGGCAAACGACCCGCCACGCAATCGGTAGGCGTGGTAGTCGTTGTGGTCGATCACAAGACGCAGCCGCTTGGCCTCCTTGGCCGAGTAGACTACGCGGGCCTCCCGGAAACCATGCTCGTCGATGAGATGGTCCCATCTGCCGCCACGGGATGCCGTGAGGGCAAAGTTTGCCGGGATGGAATCCTTACGCCGCACCCAGAACGGGATGCTCTTGGTGTAGGCGTAGAAACGGACATCTGGCCGCCGTCGCGCCACTTCCAGCCATGCGTCAAAGTACGCAAGGGTACGGAAGTCTCCGGAAACGTGGATGCGAACCACCTCGGCATCGCTGGGCATCGCTGCTAGCAGCATATCCGCCATGGTGTCGCTGTCTTTTGCCATCAGGACTTCCTGATTGGCCTCTCGCTTGGCGAAAACGTCAGGGTACTGCGCCTCCTGACTGGCCGAGAAACACCGAAACTCGGTGTCTGGACCGTCAACGATACGCAGACCCTCACTGGTACGCTCGGCCCACGCCTTGCAATCCTGAGCGCCGGGGCAATTCACCCCGGAGAGGATATCGTAGGAGTAGACCTTGCGACCAATCCGCTCTTGCAAGAGTTTTAGCTTGCTGTTCGGATTGGAGAACTTGATCACGCATAGACCTCCCGCCTGGTCGCCGCAGCCCTCGCTGCTACCAGGCTCTTGAAGTACTGGTACTGCCCGCCATCGTGACGGACCCAGAACATCCGAAAACCGGGCGAAAACCCGATCACGGCTGTATTGTGACGCTCACGGCGACCGAGTTTGAACTCGCGCTCTGTGAGACTGTTAGGTCGGAACATGATGCTCCTCACTGTTCGGTCTGGTAGAACTCGCGGGCAACGTGGTCGATGACAAGGAATTCCTTGCCGTCAGCCTTGAACACTTCCCACCTGCGCTCGCTGCCGAGAGACTCGACTGTGCGAGTGAGAATCTTTCCGGCCTGCTGCTCGACTAGGCGAATAGCGGCCTGCCGACTGATAGCGGTCATGATGACCCTCCTGCCCGGCTTGCATAGCAGCGGGAACCGTTCCCGCCACAGTAGACAACGAGTTGCGCAGGGTTGCGGACCGGCCAGCCTTTATCGGCCAGCCAGCCGCAATCGTTCGCCACCCTAGTAGACAACGAGTTGCGCAGCCGGAAGATAAATTTTTCGCAAGAAAGCGCAGGCCATATATTACAGCCGGAACATACGACAAAAATGTCGCGTATCGGCCCTGCGCAACTCGTTGTCTACTAGGGTGGCAAGGGTGGCCGATTCTCAGGATACTAAATGTCCAACTGGGCCGCTTTTTCCACAAGTATAGGCAAAAATGAAATGGTATAGATTCCATTTGACAATGCCGATACACTCCATGCGGGCGACAGGAGCCAATCCGGCAACCGGCCCGAACCAATGAGGGTAGGTGCGATGATCAATCATCAGGAATTGTGGGCCAATCTCGAAAGCATCGCGAGGGCCGCAAAGGTTGCCGATTCCCAAGACAGCGCGTCGGAAGCGTATGCGGCTTGGCTTGAAAACGGGGCCAAAGGCTACACGTTACGGGAAGCAATCCGACACGCGACAAGCGGTATACCGCTGGGATTGCCGACGCGACAGGAGCGGGCCGACCGACACGCCGGCCTTGCATTTTTGGATGACACGACGGACGGCTACGCGGGACTGGACCGCCGGCACTGCAATGCCCGATTCCCGCAACCGCCGGAAGTATGGCAAGGGCTGGAGGCGCTCAATCGGGATGATCGGGCCGAGTTGCGGACGCTCGCCCGCATCGAAGGGCGGACGCTCGAAAGCATCTACCTTGAATCGTGCGGCGTCCACGGCCCGGACGAGCCTAGCATCATCCCACGGCCATCGGCGGAACCAGTAGACTGTCGGACACGCGAGGAGAAGCACAAGGCGAGGGCACGGGACTATGCCAGTGCTAAACGGGCAGCCAATAGGATGGCCGCCCAGCGGGCACGGGAAGCAACGGAACGGGCAGCCGCCCAGTAGGCTCCCCGCCAATAGGTTGACGCGATTCCACCCTCCCCGGTTACAGGCCGGGGAGGGTGTCTTTTTGCGCGCTCGCTAAATGCAAATGCATTGCAATTGCGATAGCGAGCAGGGGATAGTTGCAACGGGATTGCAAGAGCCTATGCAATGCGATTGCGAGAGGGGGTGTCGATTCATCGATATATCGGAATATTCCGACATATGGTAGTGTAAACCTAGTGTAAACTGCGGGGGTATACTCGCCTGCGAGCGTAACCCGTTGTCATTGCTTGGGTTACGTCGGCACATGGCAGGACACCCACGATACCCCCATGGCCCCCAAGCCCAATCCTAGCTATCAGTCATTTCCCCTCCTGGATTTTCGCCCCCCCCTATGAGTCCAACTACCCTCCAGCCCATCTGCCCTCTAATCGCCTCCCAGGAGCCCACAGAGGGTGCTGTGGTTTTGTGGTTGACTCTTGTCGGACTCCTGGGTATTCTTTGCCCACCAGGAGGACCAATGGAGTGGTATGATCTTTCCCCCTACTGGGATGAGCTTCGCCTGAAGGCTGACGAGAGAGATGGGCAAAAGCGTGGCTATTCATCGACCAGGAATTGGAGCAAGCACTCTACCCACTTCATCGGTTTGCTCGGGGAGAAGGCCGTTGGATTGGCTGTCGGCCTGGATGTTGACCTGGATCTTCGGGCTGGCGGGGATGGTGGTCGGGATTTCATTTGCGACGGCAAGAACTACGAGATCCGCTCTACTCAGTACTGGAAAGACCCGCACCTCAAGCAAAAGCCGGACGCCAAGTTCTGGGCAGACTTCTACGTTTCTGTTGGGATCGATGTCGAGAATAGGCGGGCCAGGATTGCTGGATGGGCGACACAGAATGATGTTCGCTCGGCCAAGGCCAGAAACTACGGGTATGGCGACATGCTGACCATCGAGTCTCAAAACCTACGGAAGGGCCTGCCGCCGGGATTCAAAGGAGGGTTGATCGATGAGTAGCTTTTGGTTCGTCTCCAAGGCGTACCCGTTTTCTGCGATCAAGGTTGGGGACTCTTGCGTGGTGACTCCTCCAGAGGATCCTCAGTGGTTTCTCCCGGTTTTTGGTAGCAGGGAGGCTGCTGTCGCGTGGTTGGGGGGTGAGTCGGCTGAGATCCATGAGGTTTTCACGGAGGAGAGGAAGGATGGATGAGGAGTCGAACTGCGGGAACTGCTACTTCTGGCGGCAGTCTGAGCCGGGGCTGTACGAGATTGGTGATTGCCGGGTGCGACCGCCGATCATTATCGACCGGCTCACCAGCAGGAACTCCGACTACTCCGACCTGTTTGATGCCACTTCCTTTCCCGTGACGCACATGTCTGAGTGGTGCGGGGAGTACCGCCACAAGAACAGGATGCCATGATCGAACTACGCTGGGCCTGCAACTCGGCCGGGGACAAGGTTCTCCAGTACCGAGCCGTCCCGCTCATTATGACCACCGTCCCGAACCCGTGGCTTGGGGTGCGGGAGCCAGAGTGGAAGGATGTTCCGAATGTGTACGTTGACTTCCCCTCCATGGAGACGCCGGAATCATGAGAAAGCCACTTCACCCGATCTCCCAGCCAATCGGGATTCCACCCATTGGTGACATCGAGTGGTGCGACAAGGCCGGGGAGTATGCGTTCTTCCCGAGGCCTGGAAACTTCCTCCTGACCAGTGACCTACGAACGATCCAGCAGGAGATTGTCGCGATGAACGGCGGGGAGCGTGGGCGGCAGATGGCCGAGGACCGCGAGAACAAGGAGAAAAAAGCCATGACCGACGACAACGGCTGGATTGATCCCAAGACTTGCCTGCCTGGCATTGGCGAGAAAGTTGCGTGGAAGATGAAGAACACTGGGACCGCTCCGTTTTGGACAACCTCCGGCTACATCCGAGACGACGGCAGGATTGCCCATTCCGGTGGGTGCGGCGTGTCGTATCCTAGCCTAGCTCTCGGATGGCAGGTCATGCCAAAGGAGTGGATCGCAATCGAGCATTCCATGCCTGGTGTCTATGAGACTGTTGAGTGGCGGCTCAAGAGCGGCAAGGCGGTTTTCGGTGACTGCGGGAAGAGCGGGACAATCAACACGCCTGACGGCAAGGCGGTCAACCTGCACGACGTTGACGCATGGAGGAAGCGATGAAGAAGCTCAAGTACGTTTTCCGAGTCTCCCTCACTGGCGGGGCCGAAAAGCTTGTCTCCGGGAACGCGATGTCGGTCAACAATCGCGGCGACCTCATGATCCTCAGGGACGAGAATACTAGCGGGTTCAATGCCCCTGTCGCCCTGGCGGTATTCAAGACCAATAGCTGGGTCCAGGCCTCTATCGTGGATGAAGAGAGCTAGGATCCCTGGTGAGCCTCGTAGCCCTCTGGCGGGTTCACTTCGTCTTTCTTCTCACGAGGCGATGCTGTCTTGGCCTGCTCGCCTGCCTTCCTGAGTTCATCCCTGGCCTCCTCCAAGAGGTCAAGTGCTTGGTGGATCGGAAGGTTCCTCTGGTTGAGGAATGCGTCGATGCGGTCAGCCAGGGTCATTGGCCTTCTCCAGTCTTGTCATGAAATCCATGGCCTGGAGGATGAAACCCTCCTCCATCTCGCAGCGGTCCTGTATCGACCGGAGCGTGGCCGAGGTTCCGCTTGCCATCTGGTCGAGCGGCGGCGTGGACATCCGGGCTGAGAACTGGCCATCTGGCTCCACTGTGATGATCCAGGCGTGATCCTCTCCTGCGGCAGACTCGGCCACCCAAGCCGTTGTCTCCTCTGCGAACTTCCAGTCCATAAGGCTCCTCCGTGATGGTCGCGAATCTTACCTGAAGGTGCCCTTTTGGTCAAGCCAACCTAGACCCCTTCCCCGCTGAAAAGGGGGAAAGGCCCAATTCAGTGCCACGGCGGGCGGGGAGGAGTGACTGCCTTATCGGGTTCTTTTCAGCATAACGACCAGGACGTAGGGGTGTGTGCCGGATCTAATACCGGCCCGGAGCCTGGAGTTTCGTGCAGCTTCCTCTGACTTGTGTGGACTAGCCACTCCCTGGTTTAGGGCTTTCTTTAGGCTGGCGCTCCCTTGATTTCTAGAGCGGTGTGTCGCAGCCAGTAAATGACGGCACCGCTTTCCTAAAGCCTATTGTCCTTCGAGCAGGATTGCAAACGACCATTTTTTGGACACTGGTTTCGTAGGAGAAAACAAGGAGTAGCCATGGCCGGATACATCAGGCAGCAAGAGGGCACCAGACTTCGTCACGACGAGGTGGAGCAGAGGCAGAAGGAATACCGTGAGCGGATGGCGGCCAAGCAGCAAGCCGACCAGGATCGTCTGCGGGCCTTCAAGGCAGACCGCTTCTCAGCCGACAGGATCGGCGTCAGTCCTGGGGCCATCACTCCCGGATCGGACGCCCAGCGTCGGCTTATCGGAGAGCGATCACGCCTTGCCCTTTCTCAATGGGGCGCAGACGGAGATGGACGCTGGAATGGCTGGAAAGCCCCGGAACCACCTCCACCACCCGAGGAAGCCCCCCTCACGGAAGAAGAACGCATGAACAACCTCCTATCTCGTCTTGACCAAGTGGCCTCGCAAGCCCAAGCTATGTGGCCATACGCCCAGGCTGGCATTCAGGCCATGAACATGATGATGTACGGACAGAGGTGACCGATGGCTTGCGTCGGCCCATGTTCGTGCTGCAAGGGTGCGTGCTGCAATGCTGGGTCATGCTCGCAAGAGACGTGCGCTGATTGCGAAGCTGCTGGCGGCACCTACAAGGGCGCTGCGACTGACTGCGGCGACTACGACTGCACGGATGGATGCTGCGAAGGCAAGGCGTGCATAGACGATTCAGGGAACACGTCGTACACAAAGTGCGAGTTCGGCTACTTTGCCAGCGAATGCCCAGGCGGAAACTGCACTCCAGGTACGCCAGCAACCTACGACAGTTTTCCGGTTTGCCAGGAAGGGCTTGATTACCCGACATCCGTAACGGGTTCTGGTTTTGTTGGGATTTCAGGAGACCCTACTTTCGACGCATTGGCAGAAGAGTGCTTCAACAACACCTACAACATTACCAGAGATTGCTGCAACGGAGGCGAATGGAACGGCTCGTCATGCACTCAGCTTGTGAAGTTCCCGCTTAGCAATCCAGACTACGAGGCTTGGGTGACGTTCCCTGCGGTCAGCAATGGCGCAAGGCTTGTGAACATAGACATGAGATACCTCACGTCAACGACGGCTGCATCTGCGTTTCGCAATGAGGGTGCTTACTCAAGTGCGGCCGACCCTTGCGGAAATACCCTGTACGATTGCAGCGAAAGCGTAAATGGAGCGCCTAGTGGATCAACTGGCCCAATCGACATCACTGGAGCTACGCTTTCAGCGGCTTGAGTGCGACCTTGTGTTTAGCAACGGATGGGCCAAGTGCCGCCGCTGCAAGAAGGAGTTCAAGGCACCTCATGGTCGCGCTCGCTCGCACTGCGCCATTGAGCCTCCATTGCCAACTTCTGGCCCCGGCTCATGGACGAAGCGGATTCTTGAGCGATTTGGCATAGTCGCCACCCACGGCTGCTCGTGCAACAAGATGGCCAAGAAGATGAACGAGCAGGGCGGGTGGTGGTGCCTCACCTCCGGGAGATCTGAGATTCTGGGGGTCATGAAAGCCGAGGCCGAAAAGAGAAAGCTGACCTGGCGTCCAGCCTGCGTAAACGTCCTAATTTTCTTGGCCGTTCTGCTTTCTTGGATCGAAACAGCCATCCTCTGGGACACTGGTATACAGGACACCAAAAGGAAATAGCATGCTCGGCATTCATCAGATGCAAGCCCCGTTCGCCGCCCAGTTTGGCCCTGCCGCCCAGGCCAGCCAGCATTCCCAGATGGTTGGGGATGTGAACCGGGCCATTGGTGATGCGGTTGACCATCAGCGCGACCGCGAGAAGATGGCCCACCAAGAGCGGATTGCCGCCATGAAGTACAACGCCGAAAAGTCTGAGCGAGAGAAGAAGCTCGAAGAGATCATCGCCCGCCTGACCCAGTACGCACAGTAGCCCGGAGATCCCCCCGATGGGCTGGGAGTGGCTGTCGCACCTCTTGCAGGTGTTTGCCGATTTCATTCCCCGCCCTCTCATGGTGCGGACTGATGAGCGGTGCATTGAGTTCGTGGCCGGATTCTGGCCCCGCTGCCTGCGTCCGGGCTGGTACATTGAGTGGCCTCTCCTGGCCAGGTACGAGTCGGTCCATGTCAGCAGGCAGGTGACCTCTCGAACTCAGAGGTTTGGCAAGAATGCGTTCAGGTGGAAGGCCGTCTACCAGATCACCGACGCCCTGTCCTTGGTGGTCAACACGATGGACTACGACGAGACGATTGCCGACTTCTGCGAGATTGCCTTTGCCCACGTCCACCGAAGTGTCCAGTCGGCCGAGGAGATGTTGAGCGTGCGATCCCGCAAGAAAGTGATCGCCAGGATCAGATCGGAGTTGAAACCTTTCGGCGTAGAGGTTATAGACTTCTCGGTCGTTTCGGCCAGCACTGCCGACCGGCAGTTCTCGATCTGGGAGCTTCAACCAAGGAGGGTTCATGAGCAAGAAGGCTGACCACAAAGCCTTGATCGCAGAGATTGCATCTCGTTCTGCTGCTTCCCCAACATGTGCATTGCCGTGGTATCGCAGGCACTACGCGGCTCACGGGGAGACGATCAAGGCGATCCACGACGCCTGGCATGCAGGGGAGCTTGGAGATAGACCGACGACAACGTCGCGGATTATCTCAGAAAAACTGGCGTCACTTGGGATCAAGGTCGGCACTGACGGAGTCCGAAGATGGCTAAACAAAAATCCCGGTCAGTGGTGAGCGAGATTGCAGCCGGTGTTGGTGCAGAAGCGAAGCTCAAAACCGACGCCGAGATTGCAAGGCTCAAGGCAGATCTTCTGGAGTACAAGGGCAAGTACGCCTTTGCTCTCAAGGAGATAGAGAGGCAGAAGGCAAGAGCGGACAACAAGGCGGCGATTAGGGGAGTCGATCCTGCAAAGCCAGTCAACATCGTCAGCAAAGCCAAGAAGCGGACAAGGAAGCATTCAGCAAGTGCATTGCTCATGCTTTCCGATGTCCATTGCGAAGAGAGGGTCAGGCCTGAGACGGTCAACGGCGCGAACGACTACTCGCTCGACGTTTGTGATCAACGCATGCAGGAGGTTGAGGAGCGATTCCTTGGCAGCCTTGATCACGAGCGGAATCTGGTAGACATCGACCGCGTCGTGGTGTGGCTCGGCGGGGATTTCATCACGGGACACATCCACGAGGAACTCACCGAGGTGTGCCAGCTATCCCCAACGAACGCAACGCGGTGGGTGCAAGCCCGCATTCGCAGGATGCTCAACCGCATCTCTCCGCAGGCGGCCGAGATAGTCGTCATCACGAACGCCGGGAACCACGGGAGAGATACCCCAAAGCAGAGGATCGCCACCGAGCTTGAGCATTCGTACGAGCAGTTGATGTACCACACAATGGCCGAGGCCGAGCCGTGCAAGAATGTGCATTGGAAGATTGCCGAGGGGCATCTTGGCTATCTCGACCTCGACGGGTTCAGGATTCGCCACACCCACGGACATTCGATCAAGTACAACGGCGGCGTCATGGGAGTGGCCCTGCCGGCCGCCAAGGCAATAGCTGCATGGGACGCCCTGGACGGCCCGAGCGACATCACGATCTTTGGACACTATCACAGTTTTTCTTGGCTAAAGGGGGCTCGGCAAATCTCGAACGGGAGCGTGATTGGGGTGTCTCCGTATGTGAAGTTCATCAAGGCTCCCCCGACAAGCCCGTGCCAGGGGTTTGCCGTGATTGATCACGAAAGAAACGAAGTCACGCGAGCCTACCCTATTTTTTGCGACAGGGATCTCCGACGCCGCGCGGGGGCCGTTTCGTGAGTCGCGCACTACAGCCTGGGGATGTCGTAAACGGAAGGCAGATTTTGAGTCGCGTCTCGCCTTCAGGGAGCGACCACGCGCGGTACTTGTCTAGGTGCCTTTCTTGCGGGGCTGTGGTTGAGTGTTTTGGGTATAGGCTCAAGAGGAGCAAGTGTCGGGGCTGCCGCAAGCCACCAGACTGTGGTGTTTATGCCAAATATCAGCGGGGGTGTCGCTGTGAAAAGTGCCGCGCCGCCAACTCCGAAAACGAAAAGAAGAGGAGGGCCACTCCGCACGGGCGGAGATCAGTCAGGAACTCTCAATTAAAGACCAAGTTTGGGATCGACATAAATCAGTTTGAGTCCATGTGTTCGGCCCAAGGCGGCCTGTGCGCCATCTGCGGCGAAGGCGACAAGCCGCTTTGCGTTGACCACAGCCACGACAGCGGCATGGTTCGCGGTATTCTGTGCAAGCAGTGCAACGCCGCCATTGGGCTCTTAGGCGACTCTTCGGCCTGCCTTCGTCGGGCTGCCGAGTATTTGGAAATCCACGAACGCAACGAAGTCACCAGAGCGTACCCATTGTTTTGTGACCGCGACCTCAGAAAGGCAGGAAGATGAAGAAAGCTACCCAACTCCTCGAATCCGCAACCGACGCCATCGAAGACCGCCACGCCATCTACGACCACCCGTCCCGGCACTTTGCCAGGACAATTGGTGCGATCAACGCCATCTTCGCCCACAAGCTCCGCGAGCCCTTCGAGCCACACGACTGGCCGATCATCATGTCGCTGGACAAGTTCGCCAGAGAGCAGGGGTCCATCCATCCTGATAACCCGGTCGATGTGGTGGGCTACATGGCTTGCAGGGCAGAAGTCATGCCCCAGCCGACAAACACCTACGAAGAGGACACTGGAGACATAGAGGGCCGAATCGTGAGGTGCTAGGTGGCAAAACCGCTGTCGGATCGTGAGGCATGGGCTCTTCGCGAGTACCAGCGGCGGCTTGGTTCCTGGCAGTCCGGCGAGGGCGAGGAGATGTCCGACGAGGACTTCCGCCTCTTGCAGCTTGCCGAAGACAACTGGGCTAAGGGCAATATCCCTGTCGCTGGCACTCCAGGCAACGCCCCTGTAGTCCAGCCAGCGGAAGGTCCGGAGCATGACATCCGCAGGCTCAGGCAGGCGATCAGTGCGGGCATGGGGGACGGGGCTCCACGCAAGACGGCCGCCACAGAATGGGGGCCGTACGTTCCCGAGAAGTCTCCAGCCGCCATTCAGGCCAGCGAGCGGACAGACGCCTTTCACCAGAACATCGCCAGGAACTACCCGCACCCGACCGACTGGAAGAACATTCCTCCAGACGTTCGCCGCAATCATCTGGCATACGTTGGCAATGCCGATGGCTACCAAGACAAGGTTCGCAGCGGCTACGAAACGACCGGCGTGATTGGCCCCGGCTCGACTCTTGGTGCAGCGGGCGGGTGGCTCCAGTCTGGTGCCGGGATGCTGTACGGCGTCGGCGGCATGGTTGGCAACGCCATGGACGAGATCTACTACCCCGCAGAGGCGCTGGGGTCGAATCAAGTTGCTCCTTATGGCAACGCCGCCGAGCGAACCGCCAAGTCTGCCGCCACCTTCCTTGCCCCATTCAGGGATCTTGTCGAGCCAGCTACAGAATCACTCTACGGTCCGACCGAGGATCCGCTACCAAGCTCGCACTATGCGGACGGCCGGGACTTGGCCGCTGCGTATCGATCCGAGAAGGACGCCATCCCATGGGACCATCCATGGCGGAATTATGCCAAGCCTGACGGGCAGTACTGGGTTTCCAAGCCTGAGCCGACTGGTGCTGGTTTGGCGTACTGGAACAGACCAAATTACGGCCTGAATCCGGCAATACATGCATCCCAGCCAGAGGGTGGCGAGGACTACTTCGTCTCGATGGGAGTCCCTCGCGGGCTGGCGGGTGTCATTGGTGCCGGTACGGATGCGCTGTTCAATCCGTTCTTCGGAGCCAATGAGGCGGTCGCTGCATCGAAGCTATTGCCTCGAATTGCCCCCATGGCTAAGTGGGCTGCTGGCGAGTTTGGACTCGACGGATATCTCCTTGGACAGCGTGTTTTAGGCGGTCTTGGAAGAGATCAAAGATGAAGGTGTAACAAAATCAGGGGTTGTGTGTCACTTGTCTCGTAGAGGTTTGCCACCCCCGAGGCAAGTGAAATGGAAACTGAACAAGACTTTGATTCCGGTGTCGATTCTTCTGTGGCAACAGCCCCAGATGTGCCACCATCCTATGAGCCCTCTGTCGGTGGCCAGTCCGCTCCGACTGACGCGGTCAACCCTCCTGCTCAGTCGGAGCCTGGCTATCAGTCTCCGTACGAAGCGTTCCGAGCCCTCCCTGAATTCCAGGGCCGCTCGGATCTCGACATCGCTCGCGAGCTTTATTCAAGCCGGGTAGGCTACCAAGAAGCCCAGCGTCAACTCGCCCAGTACCAGCGTCTCGTTCCGTATGCCGAGTACGGCCAGCGATACGCTAGCAACGCCGAGGCATTTGAGCGCTGGCAGGCCGAGCAGGCTAAGGCCAGCCAGGCTCCCCCGCCTCCGCAGCCCGAGCAGCCGAAGTGGTGGAATCCTCCGCAGCTTGAGGAAACCTACAAGTCGTACATCATTCGCGATCCTTCGACTGGCCGCGAGATGATCGACCCGAACGCTCCCCTCCATGCGAAGGAAGCGATTCAGAAGTTCCAAGACTACACGGCCAACTTCGCCCGCAAGCTGGTCACCGATCCTGAGAACACGCTGAAGCCGTTTGTTGAGCAGGTTGCTGCCGAGCGAGCCAAGCAACTCGTTGAGGAGCAACTCAACGGCTACAAGACCCAGAACTTCATCCAAGACCTTGAGCGGCAGAACGCCGACTGGCTGTATGAGGCTCCTGGCGTTCCGAGCCGCGAAGGCGAGGCTGTCAGGCACTACATTGCCGAAGCTGCCCAGATGGGTATTTCCGATCCGAATGCTCGGTGGAAGTACGCCACGTCGATGCTGCGTGGGGATCTCCTCATGATGCAGCGTCAGATGGCAGCCCAAGCTCCTGTGTACGCCCCGCAGTACGCCGAGCCCATGCCTCCTCCGATGCAGGCTCCCCCTCCTGCGATGAGTGCAGAGGCTCGGTTCCTTCGGGAGCGAGCCACACGAAAGACCAATCGCTCGGCCGGTGCCAGCGAGCCTCGTGCCCCGCAAGGGAACATGAGTTTTGAGCAGCGACTTCTTAGTCAGTTTGAAAAAGACGGAGTAATTTGAAATGGCCGGAAACGTCAACTGGGCTCGTTCACTTGCTACGACGATCACCAATTACCTCCGTGAGGAGGAGTTGGCGTGCTTCCGGAACTTCAAGTTCTGGTCAACCATCGTCAACAACGGCCGTGTGCAAACCGGCATGTCTGGCGAAAGCATTCAGTGGCAGGTTCAATATCGCAACCACCTTCCTACTGGCAACACTGGCGAGACTCCTCGGAACTTCGCTCGTGAGAACCTGTGGAAGAATGCGACCCTCGGATGGAGGGGCAGCCAGGTTACGGACGCCATCTACAACCGTGAGCAACTCGCCAACCGTGGCGCTCAGGCTCTCGTGAAGGTTGCCAGTGGTCTGAAGGATCGGCTCATGAAGTCGATGAATCAGTACCTCGGCAAGGAATGGGTGGTTGACGGTGAGGCGACCGGCAACGAAGACCGGCTCGTCGGTATCGAGACGATGTTCGGAACGAACGGCACGGTTGACGTGACGGGCACTGGGGCGACCCAGCGTTCGTACCAGGCTGCTGACCCGTTCTACTATCCGAGCGACACCTACGCTGGTCTTTCGACCGTGCTGGCCAACTACGGTGGTTCGCTCGTGAGCGACACCTACTGGCCGAACGGTGTCAGCGATCCTGAGACGGACTTCTGGACTCCGGTGATCGTGAACGGCGTCTCGTCGTTCTTCGGTGCATCGACCTGGAAGGACAACTGCACCAAGGCCATCCGAGAGGCGATCCATCAGACTCAACGCAACGAGTCGCTGGAAGACCAGATCGACATGTGCCTCATGAATCGTCGGCTCTACATCGAGGCCCTCAACAGCCTTGACTCGAAGGAGCGAGTGGTTGTGACTCGTGACAACGGTCTGCGGGCCTACGGCTTCAAGGACGTTTTTGAGTTCGACGGTGTGGAATGCTCGAAGGACGAGGCTGTTCCGGCCAACACGGCCTACGGCCTGGCTTCGGGCAACATCGAACTCCTCAGCCTTCAGGACAACCTCCTCGAAGCTGAGGGACCGTTCTACGACGAGGAAACCCAGCAGTTCCGCTACGCGGTGACGATGCTCGGCAACCTCAAGTTCAAGAGCCCACGAAACTTCTTCAAGATCAAGACCAGCGGGTCGTGATTCAACTAGGTAACAGCAGGAGCAGAAAGAATGAGCATTTTGAGCGATCCGCCGTTCGGGCTTGGAAAGACGTTCGGCACCACGTCAACCTCGGAAGGTTTGAACTGGGAGGGGTGCGTCAAGGAATTCCCTGACGTGAATCCCAATACGGGGAAGATTCGCAGCAACCGCCGCAAGGTGTGCGTCTGCGTCCGCAACTCGTCTGGTCAGACCCTCAAGCCGAAGCGGGCTGTTGTGTTCTCGTCCGGCAGCATCAAGGCTGTCTCGGGCTACACGCGGCTTACCAACGACGACTGTGCTGGCGTGGTGGATGAGCATCTGCCTTCGACCGGCGTGGTGGCCAATGACCTGTTCTGGGTCACGATTGACGGCCCGTCTGAGTGCTGGGTCAGCGGTCAGGTTGCGGTTGGCGACGTTGTGGCGGCTGTCACGGCCCACACGACCAACGGCACGGACTCGGCTGGCACGGGCGGCTACGGTGCGACGGTGAGCGTGACGGTTGCCCCTCAACAGGGCCGAATCGGTCGCGTCATCGGAGGCACCACGGGTGCGGTCACTCTGCTTGTGGACACGATGCACTAGGAACTTCCCTTGCCTGGGGAATCGGGGGAGGGTGCTGGGCTCGAAAGGGTCCAGCACCCTTTTCTATAGAGGGACGAGATGATCACAGCAAAGCCTTTCGCCACTGGCCCTCAATCGCGTCAGCAGGCTACGCGACAGCCCGCTGCTGGACGGGCGCCGAGCCGCTCTCGGATTGCCTACGGCGAACACCAGGCGAAGCTGGCTGAGGCGTACAAGCCCAAGCAGGCTCCAGCAAGGTATGCCCCTGGCCAGCGTCCAGTTGGGTGGGAACATGGCCCTCAGCAGCAGGGGAAGATTGATCCTTGGTTCGGCGTCGGCCCGCCGCCTGCCACCAGAACTCCCGGTGGCATGGGTGACAAAAACATCGCCTGGAAGGGGCCTCACGTCACGGAGAACTCCCCGCTGGATTGGGAGACTCGTCCTGGCGGCGCGTGGGGGCCTCCCATTCAGCCAGAGCCTTTTCAGCTTCCTGGTGGCTGGGAGACGCGGTTTCCATCGGCAGGCAACTCCCACCTTGCCCGCGACAACGCCATCATCCCCGGCCGCGATTACCCTGTCGGCGGGAAGTTTGGCGACCCAATGCCGCCTCCAGAGCAGCCGGGCAACTACGCCAACATGCGGCCGGACCAAAGGCCGCCAGCGTTTCAGCAATCGCTCACGACGCCGTTCGGCGAGATGGCACCTGAGCAGTTCTTCAATCAGAGGAACGACTTCGTAAGCAACATCCTGGCCCAGCAAAACAAGTTTACCCAGAACGCCGGGGTGTTCCCGCAAGGCCAGGCACCGCAGAACGCCGCACCTCAATGGGGCAATCCTGCCAGCTACTGGCCTGGGCGGGATCAGTACGGCGACATGATTCGCAATCTAATCTCTAGGTAGTGGAGGATTCGATGTTTGGCGCAGCAAGTGTTTCAGGCGCATCACCTATGGGCGGTGACCCTTACGGGCAGCAGGTTCGCAGCGTCCTCCCGAGTAAGTCGGCCCCAAGGCGAAACGAAGCCTACGGCATCAAGCCGAACCAAATCATCCAGCAGCCAAAGAATGGCAAGCAGATCAGCCCGCTGGACATTCAGCGGCACTACGGCCAGATCCGTCTAGCCAACTCCCCAGATCAGGGGGGTAATGCCCAGGCTGCCCGCCGGTACATGGAAGCGTATGGCAGAGGCCAGCAGGGCGTTGGCGCTCCTCCTCCAGCGGCTCCTCGTAATTTTGCGGCCGAAGAGTACCAGCAGAATGCCGCCGTGATTGCCAACATGCCAAGGGGTCCGGTTGCTGGGAGGCCATCCCCTACCATCGACATGTACCGACAGACCCCTGCTCCTCAGTGGGGGCAGCCAGGGTACTACGGGGCAGACCGCCAACCTCGCACACTCACGCCGCAAGAGCAGGCCCTCTGGAGTCAGCGAATGACTCCTCCGGGGTTTTATCGCCCTGGCTGACGCTTTTGCAAGAAATGCGCGGGCACGTTAAGATCCTCCAGTGAGCTATTGACTCCCGAGCTTCACGCGGATTGACGGAGGATGCAAAGTGATCGTGCTAAACGCCGAGGTTGAGGCGAATCGCCAATACCAGCGAGAATACGACGCTCGCCGCCGTGAGGAGAAAAAGCAGTATCTCCGTGAATGGAGGGCAAAGAGAGACGCAGACCCAGAAAGGAGGGCGGCTCACCTTGAGTATCACAGGAGGCGTCAGTTAAGGACGGCTTCTGATGAACGCGCCGCCGAATCTCTCCGAGAGGCAAACAGAAGGAGCTACCGAAAAAACAAAAAGCGAAGGATTTCCGCAACTGCGGAGTATAAGAGACGAAGGTCTAAGTCCGACGCCAAGTTCAATCTGCTGCTCAGGCTCCGCGCCCGTGCTTCCAAGATACTGAAGGCAGACGGACTGCCTGCGAGGTCTTGTGCAGGCCTTTTTGGGTGCAGTAGGGATCACCTGTTTAGTCACATAGAGTCCCAGTTCACAGACGGCATGAATTGGGAGAATCGTCGGCTTTGGCATATAGATCACATATACCCCGTCTCAAGAATCGACGTGACCAGTGAGCTAGATATTTCTGCTGCGTTTAACTGGAGAAACCTTCGCCCCATGTGGGCTGCGGATAATCTGCGAAAAAACGCCAAGGTGACGCCTGAGTCTGCTGACGCATTCGAGTCGATTAAAAAAATTCTCTCTACCCCCGAGGAGACTGTTTCGTGATTAAGAAGCTCAGTGTTGGGTTGTGGGTTCCAGCGTACGGAGGCAACGGAGGGATTTCTTCAGAGCATCCAGACGTTCGTGAGTGGATGATTCCACTCGCAGTCAAGGCGAGCCAAGACCCCCGCATTGATCGGCTGCATGTTTGGACGAAGAGCGATACACCGGCCACCATGGTTCGCAATGAGGCTGTCCTGCAAGCGCGAGAGATGGGGCTCGATGTCCTCGTCATGATTGACAGTGACATGAAGCCGGACATGCACCTGTCAGAAGACCAGGCAGCGAAGCCGTTTTTTGATTCATCGTTCGACTACATCTACAAGAACTGGGACAAGGGGCCGATGGTGATTGGCGCCCCATACTGCGGCCCCCCTCCGCACGAGTGTGTGTATGTTTTCCGTTGGCAAAACAGAATGACAACCACGGCTGGCCCGGATTACCAGCTTGAGATGTATGACCGACTTACGGCAAGCAAGATGTCCGGCATTCAGGAATGTGCGGCGTTGCCAACCGGATTGATCATGTACACCATGTCGGCGTTTGACATCATCGAGCCAGGGGACGCATCCAGCAAGCCGTTCTTTTACTACGAGTACCCCGACAAGTACCAGGCCAGAAAGGCCTCCACCGAGGACGTGACCAACACCCGTGACATCTCTCTCGTTGGCATCCAGAAGCTGGGGTACAACCCGGTCATGTGCAACTGGGACGCCTGGGCTGGGCACTGGAAGCCGATCTGCGTCGGCAAGCCACAGGTCATCGACGCCAAGGGTGTGAGCGACAAGTTCCGCGAGGCCGCCGTCTCCGGCCACGACTCCTCCACGAAGATCGTTGACATCAAGCCGAACCCGGTGCTTTCTCGCCTCATTGAGAAGGCAAAGGCTGAGGCCGCTCCTGAGTTCGACAACATGGGGCTCGTGACTCCTGATAGGGATCTTGAGGCCATTGGGAGGCTGGTCGAGTCTTTCAAGGCCAAGCATGGATTCCCTCCCAAGGTTCTTGAGGTAGGCTCTTGGGCTGGTGCCTCAGCCTTGGCGTTCTCTCGGGCCGGGGCAGAGTCGGTGACGTGCGTGGACACTTGGGAAGGCAGCAAGAACGACGAAGGCACCAGCAAGTACGACCGATCACGCGGCATGCCCATCGAGGTGTTCATCAAGAACACGAAGCATGCTGGCAACATTGTGCCGTTTTGCAGCCGATCCCCAAAGGCTGCGGAGTTTTTCCAGGATGGCTTCTTCGACATCATCTACCTCGACGCCGAGCATGATGAAGAGTCGTTTGATGCCGACTTGGACGCCTGGCTGTCGAAGGCCTCGTACGTCATCGCAGGCCATGACTACGGGTTCTTCGACGGAGTGACGAAGGTAGTGAATCGTCGGTTCAAGGACTTCCAGGTCGAAGGCACAGTCTGGTGGGCAAATGTCGGAAAAGAGTAAGGCATGCTCTCTCTGTCGCAAGACGAAGCCTCTTGACGAGAAGCACTACCACGCCAACGTCAATGCCCCGGACGGATTCCGCTCGGAGTGTCGTGAGTGCCGAAAGCTCAGTCGTGCCGAAAGGCAGAGGAAGCGAAGGGAAGCAAAGCTAGAGGAAGTAGAGAAAGGTGCCGTAGACATCTTTGTCGGTGCCGCGCGAGTAGGGGGCGGGAACATACCCCACTCCCGAGAACTGCTCGAAGTGATGATGGAGTACTTCGGCGGGGTTCGCGGGTACATGAACGTGTTCATGAAGAACCTGTACGACTCGCCAAGCGGGGGCTCCCACAGGACGAAGATGCTCCTCTCGGTTATGGGCCTGGTGACGGCCAACACATCAATGGGCGGTGCCGTGAAGCCGCTGGAGGCGATGACCGAGGAAGAGCTTGAGAGCGAGTACCGTCGCCGGATCATGCTCGAAGCTGCCCAGATGGCGAAGCAGATGAATGTGAACGGCGAGCCAGTGAAGATGATCAAGTCTGACGATCCGGATGCGATAGCCCTTCCGGATCCAGCAGAGTTCGAGGTTGTGAAGCGTGGCAAGAAAGAAGAAACATCCTCCGGTTCCGCCGCCGCAGATCCCGACTCCGACTCCTGAACTGGGCTTGTCCCAACACCAGCGAGGCGAGCTTCGTGATCTCCAGGCCGAGATCCTCCTGCGCCGCATGGAGGCTCTCAAGCTCTATGAGCCACAGCCAAAGCAGGACGAGTTCCATGCCTGCATGTCCAGCGAACGCCTGGCAATAGGCGGGAACCGTTGCCTTGGGGGCGACCAGGAAATCTATGACCCAGTCGCCAAGCGGTACGAAAAGGTCAAGGACATCAAGGCGAACTTCCACGTCCTGTCGTCAAAGAACGGGGAGGTCGTGGTTCGGCGGGCGTGCAGGCCGTTCGTGAAAGGGATTGGGGACATCTATCGCGTCCACCTCACGAGCGGATCGTCGTTTCTGTCTACGCTTGAGCATCGCGTTCACACTTCGGAAGGCTGGGCTTCCGTTTTCGACGCCCACCGAGAAGGATCTTTTCTCTGCCCTCCGGTGTCCACTTCGGGCATTTCCCCTTCAGCGTTGCGGCGAGGTGCTTGCCGTTCGACTCAAAAAGCTCAAGGTTGTCTGGATGATTATTCCCGCGATCATCGTCAATGTGATGAACAACCTCTCCAGGGAGAAGGTATCGCCCTAACTTCTGCTCCATCACGAGTCGATGCTCCCGAACATACCCACGCACGTTCGCACGAGGATGCTCTGGTCGGAACCGAAGGATATAGCCCGACTTGTCTACCGTCACTCCTCCCCGCCACGCATGTGCCAGCGGCCCACTCCTCGGCCCCCTCTTTCTCATCTTCACGCCAGCCCGCTTGCACGCCTTGTTCGCGACCTTCCCGGAAACTCCAAGCCTTTTCCCGACAGCCTCAACACTCAGCCCCTCATCCTCATACAGCCTCTTCAGAAGCTCAACATCCCACAGAACTGGATTGCGTTTCTTCGGCACTGCAAGAACCTCCATTGGTGGAAAAGCTACAGATTACCGCCCTTGAGCTAATCGGTCAACAGGAAATCTGGGACTTCACCGTAGAGGAGACTGAGTGCTACTTCGCTGGCGGTGTTCTCCATCACAACAGCGGCAAATCTGTGGTTGGTGGCGTTGAGGTTGCCCGCGCTGCCACCGGCCAAGACCCGTATGAGAAGTACCCGAAAGAGAACCTCATCATCGCGGTGATTGGCAAGGACTGGAGGCACATCGGCCTGGTCTGCTACCCGATGTTGTTCAAGTGCGGTGCGATCAAGATGATCCGCGACGAGGTAACGAATGAATGGAGGGCATATCGCCCGAAGACGGACGCCCGCCGCTCAAGGGAGGCCAAGCCAGCCCAGCCTCTGATTCCGAATCGATTTGTAAAGCCCAAGGGCAAGTCCTGGCTCAATCGACGCCAGGGGTACATCCAGAAGGTTGAACTCATCAACGGCACGGTGATCCACTTCTTCTCATCGGAAGGCGATCCTCCGCAGGGCTTCCAAGCTGACCTTATTTGGATCGATGAAGACGTGAACGATGAGCGATGGGTGGGTGAAATGCAGGCCCGCCTCGCAGACCGCAAGGGGCGGTTCATCTGGTCTGCCATGCCGCACTCCGAGAACGACGCCCTCATTGGCCTGAAGGACCGGGCTATCGCCGCCGAGGAAAATGGCGACCCGAATCCGATCATTAAGATGTTCATCCTTCGCCACCTCGACAACCCGTACATCGACGACGAGGAGAAGAAAAAGAACATCGAGCGGTGGAGTGCCATCAGCCAAGACGAGTTGATGAAGCGAGCCGAGGGTGAGTTCATGACGGGCTCGACCCTCATGTACCCCACGTTCAATCGCTCTGTCCATGTGATCCCGAGATCGACGTTCGAGAACGGAAACATCCCTGACGACTGGACCCGGTACTGCTCTACAGACCCAGGCTGGTCGGTGGCCACTACGTTGTTCTTTGCCGTCCCGCCCGACGAGAGCTACGTTCTGTTCTACGACGAGATCTACATCCGGAACTGCAATGCGGAGATCTGGGGCGAGGCGTTCCTGGGCAAGGCTCTCGGCAAGTCGATCTACGCTGGCATCTTCGACATGCACGGCGGTCGCCTGAGAGACATCGGCGGCGGCAGGCTGCCCCATGAGCTTTACTCTGAGCAGCTAAAGAAGGGTGGGTTCTCTTTCCGGTTTGGCGGCACGACCTTCATCCCTGGTTGCGATGACCCGAAGACGCGGGCCAACATGGTTCGCGAGAAGCTGCACATCCGGCCGGACGGCACGACCAAGCTGAAGGTGCTTGAGGGATCTTGCCCGAATCTCCTCGAAGAACTCAAGCGTTACCGCAAGAAAACCACTCGCGTAAACGGCATGGTCTATGTGACAGACGAGCCCCAGACGAGGGGTGATGTCCACGCCTGCCAGGCTCTCGAATACGCCATCGCCTACGAACCGAAGTATCACCAGCCTCCACGGACTTCAGGCCCGAAGCCGTGGTGGAAGTCATGGATGGAGAAGCGTGAAGCCCGGAATCGGGAGCTTCAAGATCCGTGCATTTTGCTTGGGCCTGCCAGGAGGAAGTGATGAGTTTCAAGAGTCCCGAAGTTCAGTTGGCCGAGACGGTCTTGTTCATGCCCCACGAGGGTGCCGAGGCCGTTCCTGCCGTTGTGTGCAAGATCGGATCCCGCACCCTCGACCTGTACGCCATGGGGTCGCACGGCCCGGTGTACAAGCCTGGCGTCCACCACCAGAAAGACCCCGACCTGGAGAACTTCCCTGAGTGGCGGAAATCCGGCATTTGGGAGAAGGCTCCACAAGACCCCAAGTACGCCATTCTCGCGGAGAAAGTGGCCCTCTTAGAGAAGAAGGTCGAGTCCCTGGGTGGGAAAAAGGGCTAAAGGGACAATAGTTTTTCATGGAACGAGACTTTCCCCTCAAGCCGATTTGTGCCCGCTGGCTCGACTGCATCAAGAAGGCAGAAGAGTACAAGAAGGCCTTCACTCAAGACGCTGCCGAAGCGATGATGTTCTTCAGCAGTGACAGTGACGCGGTGTGGGGGGAGATTGCCAAGAACAAGTTTGCGAAGGGTGTCGGCCTGCCGACGTTCCGCATGGTGGTCAACCGCCTGTGGGAAGCCGTTCGCATCTTTGCCGCCGTGATTCACCACAGAAACCCCAACAGGGTAGCTACGCCCAAGCAGCTTCCCTCGATTCTCCCGCAGCAGTTGGGGATTGTTGACCAGCCGGTTCCTCAAATGGGGCCGGATGGTCAACCTGTGGTGGGTCCGGACGGCCAGATGGTCATGATGCCATCTCCTGAGATGATGGAGTACCACCAGATGGCCGGGCATCAGCAGATGCTCATGGATCATCGCACTCTGGTTTCCTCGCTCTTGGAGATGTACCTGAACTACACCCCGAACGAACTGAATCTCCAGTACCAGTCCAGGCAGGTGGTGGAGGAGGCGTTCATCAAGGGGGCTGGTGTGTGGTGGCATGAGCTTTACGCCCCGCCAGGAAGCTCTACCAGGATGGTCGGCAGCTTCTTCGATACCATCGACAATCTTGTCTGGGATCCTGATGCAGACAAGTTTGACGACATCCGCTGGGCAGCCCGTAAGCGTATCCGTCCGATTGACGACGTGGCCTCTGAGTTTGGGCTCGACCGAGAGTGGCTCAAAGGCCATGCGGAAAGCTATTCTTCCCAGGCCGACTCAAAGCGTCCAGATTACAAGTACCGGAAATCCCGAGGGCAGACGAACGATCTCCTTGAATACTGGGAGATCTATTCCAAGACGGGCTTCGGGGACCGGCTCAAAGACGTGGATGAGCGCTTCCGTGGCGCGTTCGATTCCCTCGGTCAGAACTGCTATATCGTCGTCGCTAAGGGAATTGATTTTCCGCTGAACATCCATCCCGATCTTCTCAAGCAAGAGGTTGGTGAGGGTCAGGTTCCAGACGATCTCTTCATGGCGGCTCAATGGCCAGTGCCATTCTGGGTGGAGCCGAACGGCTGGCCGTTCACGCCGCTCATGTGGCATGGCAAGCCAAACTATACCTGGCCGCTGACTGTCGTGTCGGCTGGCATGGGCGAATTGCGGTTCATCAACTGGGCCATGTCCTACCTGATGGGGCGAATCCAGAAGACGGCAGACACGATCATCGGAGTGGCGAAGGGTGCCGAGGAGTCCCTGAAGGCCCAGATCACCGCCCCGTCCGAGGGTGGCCTCAAGGTCGTGGAAATCAGCCAGGCACTGAATATGCCGCTGAACCAGTTGATCCAGGTCTTCGAGCAGCCGCAGGTTTCCCAGGAGATGTTCCGGATCATTGCCGAAGTGACGGCTATGTTCGACCGCCGGGTTGGGCTGACCGAGCTTATCTACGGCATGACCTCGGCATCGATGCGGAGTGCTACCGAGAGCCAGGTCAAGATGGATCAAGTGTCCATCCGGCCGGACGACTACGCCAACATCCTCGAAACCGCCATGTCGGAGTGTGCCCGCAAGGAAGCCCTCATGGCTCGGTGGGCTCTGGAGCCGCAGGACGTTGAGCCGATCCTCGGGCCGCTTGGGGCTCGGGCCTGGGCCATGCATGTCAAGAGTGCCGACGTGGAGTCGGTGGCTCGGGAATACAGCTACCGGGTCGAGGCCGGGTCCACCAGGAAGCCTAATTCCGCGACCCGCCTGGAAACGATCAACAACGCCATGCAGATCCTCATGCCGGTGGCTCAAGGGCTCATGCAGGCAGGGCAGCCTCAGTTGTTCAACGCCCTCATGGCCGACTGGGGCAAGGCCATGGAGATCGATGTCTCCAAATACGTCATCCCCCCACCTCCGCCCCCGCCCCCGGAACAGGCTGGGCCGCCGCCCGCAGAGCCACCTCCACCCCCGGAAGGACAATAGCTCTATATGGAACTCCCGTTTGACATCCAGGACGCCCCTACGGCCGTCCAGAGGCGGTATGTTGAGTTGGTCAACAAAGGAAACAGCCCTCGGTTTGCTGAGATGCTGGCCCTCCAGCAGCCTCCTGGCGTGAGGGGGACCGACAGGGCGTTCATGGAGGGTCGTCTGAACAACCAGCAGCTTGACGCCATGCCGAAGCGGCAGGCCAGGTGGCTTGTCAAGGAGGCCCTCCAGGCTGGCATCTCAATCGAAGGGAAATACTACTGCGGCGGCATTGCCGACCGGCGGCGTTGGAAGGATCCAGAGGCCTGGGTCGGCAGCGTTGATGACATTAAGAAGGTGGCCCAAAAGAGACGGCTCCATCTTCAGGGCGGGATTGAGTACTCCCCGCCCGAGATGCCACCTCCGGAGCGAGTCGTCCTGCACGAGAGCATCGTGAAAGAGCGAGTCAAGGAATACAAGAAGAAGTTCCCCAACAAGAAGGTTGACGAGCTTCGAGAAATGGTGATCGAGAAGCACGGCTACAAGCCAAAGGTAAAGAAATGAGCAAAGAACTCTTCCGCAACCCCCCAACTCCAGTTGCCATCACGGCCAACTCCTCGGCAGCCTCGACGGCTGGGCATATCGCATACGGTGTCCACGGCGGCGGCGGCATCTTCATTGGGAACACTGGCGGTGCCACGCTCATCAACTGGCACACCAAGTGGCGTGAGGATCAGACTCCTCGCCAAGCGTACATCCAGGGAACGAGTACGGCGGAAACGACGCCCGTTGTGGTTGGCTATCACCCAATCCCGGACTCGTGCTTTGCCGTACCGTTCGTTGTTCCGGTCATCACAGGTGGCACCACGATGGCGGCCACGTTTGTAGGAAAGGGTTGACATGGCTTACGAGTACCCAGCAGACGGCAGCACCCCGAAGCGGCTTCGCACCTCCAACACGGCCGCAGACGTTCCTGTCGCTGCCGAGATCCAGGAAGACGAAGTTCTGCTCAACACCGCAGACGGCCTTCTTTACTACAAGACGCCCGGCGGCACCGTGTCCTCTTTGAAGATCGAAGGCACAGACAAGGTTGACGGCTTGGATGCTGCGCTGGCCGCCAAGCTAGAGTCTCCCATCGCCATCAGCGACACGACAGGCCTTCAGGACGCACTTGACGGCAAGGTTGCCAGCACGACCGCGACGGCGATTGTTGCTCTCACTGACGCCGCCTACACCGCCCTGACCCCCAAGGTGGCAACTACTCTCTATATCATAACCGATGCCTCGGCTGGCGGAACGGGGGTCTACCTTGGGTCCACCGTAATTGCAAGCAAGGCGCTCTAATGACCCTCCTCACCGACGCCCTCGCCGCAACCCTCCTCATGGCAGGCATGTGCCTGGGCGTCTCCGTGATCGTGTCTGGCTGCATCAACGAGCCGACTTTCGCGAACCGCTGTGACCACTGCGGCGAGTACCTTGAGGACGCGGAAGCGGTCCACGAGCATTTTGCGAGGTGCCACCCATGCCGATGAATCATCGACTGTTGGTGCCGAGGCAGACGACGCACCCCGAGGCGTTGGCGTGGAAGTCTGCTGCCGTGGCGAATGGCGGCACAGTGAGCGGATCTGAACTGAACGCCGTGGATAGGATGTTCAGGTCGCTTGACTCGCAGGGGTTGCGGTCGTCGTTCTGCCGCATAAACCTGTTTGTCGGTGGTTTCAACGGTGCTTTAGTTCCGCAGGTGCGGGGATTCAGCAGGTCCGGCACGCAGTACGGGAATGCGACGGACACCAACAGCAACTTCGTCAGCGGCGACTACTCGCTGCCGACTGGTCTTACGAGCCTTGTGACGACGAAGTGCCTCACCACGGGGCTCACGATGAGCGCTGCCGGGCTACTGCAAGACAGCGTCCATGTAAGCACATGGGTTCTCACAGCCGGAACCACAGCAGATCGCTCTTACGCTGGATGGGATGACGGCTCTGGAACGCCGCGTCCGGTATTCCGACTGCGCAATCGGCTCGCTGGCGTCGGTGCGCGGTGGACTTATGGTCTTACTTCAACAAACCTTCAGGACGGCGTGGACGGAAGGACTGGATGGTTTTGCGGCAGCAACCAAAGCACGAGGTGCGACCTGTTCTGGAACGGAGCTTCGGTAGCAAGCGTTGGCTCTCCTATGTCCACGAGTACGCAATCTGCGATGCCACCGGGTGCTGGCGTGTTCTGCGACACGCTGGGCAGCATCACTGATGGTCGGCTCGGCATGTACTCGTTCGGGTTGCAGTTGAGCGCCGCGCAGGCTGCCGCTGCGTACAGCATCTTCTCTGCGTTCCTCACGGCAATCGGTCGCTCATGACGCTACAGCAACTGCTAGCCGCCGACATCGACACGCTGCGTCAATGGTCGCTCGTGTTCCCTGCCGCGCTCGCCCAAGCGACTTCCGAAAAGTGGCAGCAGTACGGCAGCACGAACTGCGTTCCGGTGCCGGTGCTACTCACCGATGGACGCTACATGTTGTCAGCTGACGTTCTG
>Ga0208005_1000064_pt1 | contig 42073 bp, 47 predicted proteins | sample DEB19_08_DNA_3_FD_184530 | JGI IMG/M metagenome (GOLD analysis project Ga0208005, IMG submission 184530) | Aqueous microbial communities from the Delaware River and Bay under freshwater to marine salinity gradient to study organic matter... | ecosystem: Environmental > Aquatic > Marine > Coastal... | reverse complement strand
CTAGCCATCCGTCAACTAGACAAACATCTAGCAACCAAGGGTCCAGCCTCGCCGACCTCAGCCCTTACCGCCACCGAACGGTGCCGGCAAGGTGCCGGCTTCCGTCTGACCATGGGAAGCGCTGGCAGATTGCAGGCTTGCGTTGGCACCAGCCGACCGACCAGCGGCGGGCATTCCGTTACACCGCGCCCGCGACCCCCTCCCTGCCCACGTGCTGGACGCGCACACGTAGCGCGCACGACCAGGCCCCCTCCTTTGTGTGTACACCCACCCCAAAAAATAAATAATTTTACGTAACACCCCCTCTGAACCAATCGCCTTTCACCCAGCCCACCCCTTCTGCCACTCCCGGAGTCCCACCTACTTGGAGGTATTCACCTAGCCCACCCATGCTGTCACCTCTGGAGTCCCTATATGAGCCCCTTTAGCTACCTATAAGCATGTTACAGGTGTTAAGTAGTCACCTACAGGTGACAAAAATATTTGTCTGTCACCTCTGGTAACTATATGTCTAATAGGAGTATTCCTTTGTATGAGGTGATAAGGTGATAGTAATACTCTATGTGTAGCCGTAATGTGCAAAATGCGGTTTGTTACACACGGTAGGTCTCTTTAAGAAAAATCTGTCACCTTGTCACCTGTCGGCTGGTTTCCTTAATTGTTACATGCGTTTAACTGAGGTGACAGTGTTGTTTTGCTGTCACCTGTGCTGTCACCGGGCAGGTGATGTCACCTGCCGCAGACTCGCTTGACAAGGGTGGTTGGATCGCGTTAGGGTTGGCGTGCGCTTTGGCCGGCGCGGTTGCGAATGGAGAGTTCATGCTTACCTATGTTCAGTCCAAGTCATCAGCGGAGTCTCTGCTGGCGGTGCTCCATTCCCGCTGCATGAGCGGCCAAGCCGCTGGTGACTTGGACTGTGCAAAGGAGGCTCGATGAGCTACCTGGAAGCTTCACAGATTAACCACCCCTTGGTGACCTTTCCGGTGATGGGCGCACCGAATCGCCAGGGCGTGGCGCGACCTTCGACGCGGCACATGGAGAACACGGCGGCATTGCTGGATGCGTATGGGATGGAGGTTCGGTACAACTTGATGCGGCATACGCTGGAGATCGAAATCCCTGGGTTTAGCCCGGATACAGAGCGGCGTGAGAACGCCACGGCTGAGTTGTTCAAGTCGATTGTGGCGCGGCAGGGGTTGGAGGTTGAGAAGTCGCTTGGGCACTTGCAGGTGTTGGCCAGGCCGTACCACCCGGTGCGGGATTGGATTGCTTCCCGCAAGTGGGACGGGGTTGATCGGATTGCGGATTTTTTCGATACGATTACGCTCGATGATGTGGACAAGAGCGAAATTGCTGGGAAGTTGTTGACTCGGTGGCTGGTGAGCGCGGTTAAAGCGGTGATGCCGGAAGAGCCTGGGAAGCGGCGGTTTACGCCCCAGGGTGTGCTGACGTTTCAGGGGCCTCAGGGTATTGGCAAGACGGAGTGGTTCAAATCGCTGGCGCCTCCGGACAAGGATTGGATTTGCACTGGCCGCGTGGTGGACCCGCACAATCGGGACTCGATTCAGCAGGTGACTTCTTTTTGGTTGAGCGAGCTTGGTGAGCTGGATGCCACGTTCAAGAAGTCCGATGCGGTTGCGATGAAGGCGTTCATTACGCAGTTCGAAGATGTGTACCGGAGCGCGTATGCCACGCATGCAGAGCGGATTCCCCGGCGCACGATGATGATGGCGAGCGTGAATCCCAAGACGTTTTTGATTGATGACACGGGCAATCGGCGGTGGTGGGTGATTGCGGTCAGGGCGCTGCGGTGGAATCATCAGATCGATATCCAGCAGCTCTGGGCGCAGGTCGCCACGCTGGTGGAACAAGGCGAGAAGTGGTGGCTGGATTACGATGAGATGGCGATGCTGTCGGACTCCAATACGGAGCACGAGATTTCGGAGCCTATTATTGAAGACTTGTACGCGACCTGGAAGCCGGCCCTGTTTGATGCGGACAAGCCGGTGCGCGTGACGATGTCGCAGATTTGGGACGCGCTGCCCAAGTGGTCTAATGGCACTCGCCAGCGGCGCGAGTCGAACATGCTGATGAACGAGCTTCAGAAGATGGGTGTGGTGAACAAGACCAGAACCGGTGGCAACAAGACGTTCTGTGTCGAACTGGTGAACCCGCCCAAGCCGATTGCGTATGGCAGTTACGGCGGTTTCAATCCTTCGGCGTATAAGGACTAACAGGAGGGGATAATGGCTAATTTCAATCAGTTTGTGATGGTTGGTCGGCTTGGCGCTGACGCTCAGGTGGGCCAGGGCGCGACTCCGCTGACGCGGATGAACGTGGCTACTTCGGTGGGCTATGGCGACAAGCAGAAGACTTTGTGGATGAAGGTGACCTGCTTTGGCAAGACGGCTGAGTTCGCGGCCAAGCTCAAAAAAGGCGACGAGGTGCTGGTGTCTGGCTACCTTGAGCCTAACGAGTACAAGGACAAGGACGGCGTGGAGCGTAAGGACATCGCGCTTGTGGCCCAAGCTGTGCAGGCGATGGGTGGAAAGAAGGACTCGGCGGTGCCGTTCTGATGAAGATTGAAGTCGAGATGCGAAAGCTGTCAACCGGCTGGCTGGCGGTCATTCGGCGCGATGGCATCTGGATGGCGCAAGCACAAGCGCCGAGCGAGCGCGAGGTCAATCAGTTGGTCTACCGCATCCTGCGGGAGATGCGGGATGGCATCGACGCCGCGCTGAAGGAGTTCTGATGGGCAAGCCGCTTGACTGCGCCGCCTTGCGCGAAGCCGTGGAGACTTGGCCAGAGCTTGACCGGTTGCGCCAGTTGCGCGAGGCCATTCGGCATTGGGCGGTCGGGCCGCATACTCATTGGTGCGCAAGCCGCGCCGAGGGTTCGTGCGATTGTGGAACGGATGACGAGTTTGAGGCCAGGCTGACTGCTTGCAAGCTGGTCGGGCTGACGGAGGATGAGCCGTGACGATTCCAGATGGCGTGATGTTGCTGGAGCCTCAAGAGGTCTACAACCAAGCGTTGGTGGGATTCACCGACAAACCCAAGGACAAGTGGCCAAGGAAGACTCAGACGCTGGTCGCAGTTTACTCATCCAAGAAGTGCGTCGAGTTGCTGATGAAGACCGAAGGGTGGGATCGTTCTGAAGCTTTGGAATGGTTCCACTACAACACTTCTGGCACTTGGGCTGGCGAGAGGACGCCTACATTCAAGCGATGATTCTCCGCGACTACCAAGAAGACACGATTGCCCGTTGCCGGGCCGCGTTTGCAGCCGGCCACCGCCGCGTGGTCTTGCAAGCCGGCACTGGCTCGGGCAAGACGGTCATGGCAGCGGCAATCGTTCAGAGTTCGCTGGCTCGCGGCAAGCGTGTGCTCTTCACCACACACCGCCGGGAAATCCACGCGCAGACGGTAGCCAAGCTGCGCCAGTTCGGTCTTGAGCCTGCGGAGCTTACCGCTGGCAAACAGGTTCCCGATGCTCCGCTAATTGCTGCGTCACAACAGACACTTGCACGCCGCGCTGTGCCGCTGGTCGATTTTGTGATCATCGACGAGGCGCACTCGGGCATCGAGCAGCAGAAGCGACTGATGGAAGAACTACCCCAGGCGCGGTTCCTGTTGCTGACCGCGACACCGTGTCGGACTGACGGCAACCCGCTGCCGGCGGATGCGATTGTTTGTGGCCCCTCGATACCGGATTTGCAGGACCGCAAGTTTCTGGCGGGCACCAAGCTCTATGGCGTTGAGGCGCCGGACCTGTCGAAAGTGCCGATTCGCCACGGTGACTTCGGCGGCAAGGAACTGGAAGTCGCCTACCGGCGTACCACGCTGGTTGGCCAAGTGCCGGATAACTGGCACAAGTTCTGCGCTGGCCGGCGCACGATTCTGTTCGCCAGTGGTGTTGGGCACAGCAAGGATTGTCGCGATGCGCTGCTGATGTTTGGCGTGCGAGCGGCGCACGTCGATGGCAGCACACCGGAAGCTGAGCGTGCGAAGATATGGCAGATGCTGCGTGACCACGACCTTGATGTTGTCTGCAACGTGGGCGTGGCGATTGAAGGTCTGGATGTGCCGGAAGTCTCGGCGGTGTATCTGGCGCGGGCGACGACCAGCGTCTCGGTGTACTTGCAAGCCATTGGGCGCGGGATGCGCTACAGCGGCGAGGACCTGGTGATTGTGGACGCGGGCGCCAATGTCTGGCGCCATGGTCTGCCGGAGTCGCCGCGAGTGTGGTCGCTGGAAGACCGGGTCGGCGGTGTGCGCAAAGCAGAGGCGCCGGGTTTGCAGCACTGTCCTGCGTGCTTGGCGATCTTTGCTCCGGCCAGCGTTTGCCCCAGGTGCGGTGAGGTGCTGGCCGCGAAGTCGCGGCGAGCGCCGGACCAAGTGGCAGGCGAACTGCGGCAGATTACCCAAGCTGAAATTGAGCGGCGCGAGCGTGAGCACAGTCGCAAGATTGGTGTGCGCCCTTGCCCGTCTTGGGCAGCGAACTATGCGATGACGTGGATTCAGCTTGAGCGTGTGCGCCAAGCCAAGGGTTACTCATTGGGTAACGGCACTCGTTACAGCGGATGGACCGCCGCCATGCTGTGGCGACAGATTCGGAGAACCAGATATGAAGCGTGACGAAGACCTTGAAATCAACAAGTTCTTGCAGTGCGTAGGCTCTGCCCCTGGTGTGCATGTGCAGCGTGTGCATGTGCTGAAGGTGCGCCTGCCTTCGGGCGCCTACCTGAACAGCACGCTGCCTGGCACGCCCGATGTCTACTGCTGCGTGAACGGCCGGCACCTGTGGCTGGAGTTCAAGCGACCTGGTGGCGGCAGGAGTGAGTCCAGCCAGAAAGTGTGGCATACTGCATTCGGGGCAGCCGGCGGCGAAGTGTGGGTGGTGCGCGATGGGGTGAGCGCCGCTTGCGAGATTGCAGACATCTCGCCCAAGGAAACCAGCCGGGCAATCATTACGCAGGTGGAGGCTATCCGTGGGTGACTGCTTGGCGACCAAGTTGAGCAAGTCGGTGGTCAAGCTGGTAGGCGTTGAGGCCAAACCCTACCCAGGCTGCTTGTGCTTGTGGTGCTGTGAGGCCAAGCTGGCCAAGGGTAAGTTCACCTTGTGGCCGGCTTGTGCTTGCGAGCCTTGCGCCACACACCCGGCCAACAACTCGCCTGACCACTTCCTGCGAGTGTGCTCGCACCGGGTATACTGGACCGTCAATCAAGGGGACCGCGATGAATGTGCAAAGTGTGATGACGAGGAACAGAGAGCCAAAACATTGTCCGACTTGCCACTGCCAAACTACCCACTCGTTTACGAGCAGTAGCCCTGTGTTGGAATCCCTGCCTGAAGATTATGACGCCTGTCAGCTGAGGGCGCTCAGCGAGAGCGTGCGCCCGTTGCCAATCCTCACTGAGGGCGACGAAGATTAGTTGCAGCCAAACGGTTTTAAGTTTAGGCTGCGGCTATGGCTAAAGATACTACGCACATCCCACCGTCGTCTGTTGCATCTGCGGCTCGCCGTGGTCTGGAGATGCGCGAAGAACAATCGCCCAGCAATCGCGGCGGGACTGAGGTCGGCATTGCGCGAGCCAAGCAGTTGGCCAATCGCCAGCCGGTTTCGGAGGCGACTGCTGCCCGCATGAACAGTTTCTTTGCCCGCCATGAAGTGGACAAGCAGGGCGAGGGCTGGGGCGAAGGCAGCAAGGGTGAGCAAGCCTGGTTGCTGTGGGGCGGCGATGCTGGCCGGTCGTGGGCCAAGAGTATCGCTGGCGACCGGCTCAAGAAGATGAAGGAGAAGTAAGATGCCCTTCAAGTCGCAGGCTCAGCGCGGGTTTATGTACGCCAAGCACCCGGAGATTGCCAAGCGTTGGGAAAAGGAAACTCCCGCTGGCAAGTTGCCTGAGCATGTGATGAAGGATATCGCCAAGGAACGCTTGGCGAAGATGAAGAAAAAAGCTTGACATTAACATTGGGTTTGTGGCAAGCGTGCTTCACGCCGGCAGTTCGGCCCCTCACACTAGGAGAATAGACAATGGCTAATTTTGCTTCTAAGGAGGGAACGCTCGGTGTAGGCGTTGCCCAGACTTTCAATTTCAAGCAGGCTCTTGGCGTCAACGCTTCGTCGCTGGTGTACAGCAACGACGATTCGGCTGCGACCCACAAGCTGACGATCGACGGTCAGACCATCTCGGTTCTGCCTGGTGAGCAGCGCGTGCTGAGCGGTGTGCAGAACTGGGACGTGCTGATCATCGGCGGCGACGCTGGCTCGACTGGCGCGTATCGCTGCTACGCCTCGTCGGATGAGCCGGCTCCGTTGTTCTACAAGCCGTATGGTGGTCCGGTCGGCACGACTGGCATTGCCGATGGCGCGGTGACCGATGCGAAGCTGGCGGTGGGTGCGCACGTTGCTTCGGCTGGTGCGCTTTCGACCCCGTTCCCGGTCGAGACGCTGGTGTTGGATGTGGCTGATGGCGCGACTCCGCTGGCGTACACCAGTTTGACTGGAAAGCATGAAATTATTGGCGCGTCTGTAACGTTTACCGGTACTCCTTCTTCGGGCAATACCAAGATTCAGGTCAAGACCGCTGGTGGCGCCGCTGTGATTACCGACACTATGACCGCAACCAGCAATGCTGCCGGTAATACGGTTTATGCCGCCTCAATTCTGAACGGTGTTGTTGCCAGCGCCGCAGATCTTCAAGTGGTTCGTGTTCAGGGTGGTGGCAGTTGCGCTTCGCGCGTGGTGCTCACGCTGATGAAGGTCGCCTAACGGAGGTTTTCATGGCTTACTTTGCTGCCAAGGAAGATACCCTGGCTGCCAATGTGGCGCAGACCTTTAACTTCAAGTCGCAGCTTGGCGGCTATGGGGCGCAGTCTCTCGTTTACATGAACGATAGCGCGAACACCCATCTGCTGACGCTGGACAACGGCACGAAGTTCACGGTCAAGGCCGGCAAGCAGCGCGTGGTGACCGGCCTGAGCGAGGCTACCGTGTTGACCATCGGCGGTGACGCCGGCAGTCAGGGTGACTATCGCCTGGCCGCAAGCTCCGAGCTTGAACCGCCGATCATCGAGTTGTAGTATCTCGATGGGGGATCGCCTGAGGCCCGGTTGGTTCGCCAGCCGGGCTTCAGTGTTTCTAGGCCAGCGCGTATCGGCGAGCGGACGTGATGTTGAATAGTCCGCCAGTCTGCGTGCGGTAGTCGCGATTGAGCATGGTGGCAATCTCGCTCCAGCTCTTCTTGGCTTTGCGCAACGTCTTGGCAGTACGGATAGCCCCGCGAGTCTCCTCGCACTCCACAAGCGTACCGTCAGCCAGCGCCTTCTTGCCCAGCGGCACATTGCCAGCCCGCTTGCCGCTGGACTTCAGCACGCCAAGTGCTGCCTTGGTGCGCTCGGCGATGATTTCGCGCTCCCATTCGGAGACGGACGCCAAGATATTGAGCACCAGCCGACCAGAAGCGCTGCGCGTATCGACCTGGTCGCTGACCGAGAACAACGTGTAAGTGCTACTTACAAAATACTTGCGCAGAATCGCGCCCAAGTCTTGCACGCTGCGGGTCAAACGGTCGAGCTTGGCCACAAGCAAGCCGTCAGCACCGTTGCCAAGCATGGCAAGCGCACGCAAGAGCGCGGGCCGCTCCATGGTTTTGGCGGAAATACCAGCGTCGACCTCAAAAGCTACGACCTCCAAGTCGTAAAGCTTGGCGTATGCGCGGATTTTCTCCTCTTGCGCAGCCAAACCCAAGCCAGAGTTCGCCTGCTCAGCCGAAGAAACGCGAAGATACGCAACAACGCGAGTCATTTTACCTCCACAGGCGTGATTGTGTTCTGAAAACGCTTGAGGTCAGCCATCTTGTAGCGCCGACGACGGGTCGGCGTGTGGTAAACCGTCAGAATCTTGCGTTGCACCCACCGGCGCACCGTCGTTTCGCTAACCCCCAGCAACTTTGCTGCGTCTTGCTCCGATACCAGTTCCATCTCTCACCTCCGCGCCCCAGATTGCACCCCTTTGGACGGGCTGTCAACCCTTTTGCACAAACCCGCTTGCCAATGGGTACAAACGTGCGCTAAGGTGCGTGTGCATGTTTGGGGATTTGGACGAACAGGACCAGCCACTACCTCCCGGCCAAGTTGGTGACGTGTTCGCCAACGCGGAAGAACCCTCGCCTGGGTTTGCTGGCCGGTATTACACGGTGGCATGGGAGATTGCTGGTCGCGAGGGGGCGATTACTGACCGGCGTCCGTTGGAAATCACGACTTCGTGGACGCATGAGGAGATGATCGCCATGTACCAAGCGCTTGCTGTGGTAGATGAGAAAGCGTTCATCTCGGTCAGCGTGCGCTACCGGCACATGGGGATTCCGATCGTATTGTGTACCGCGAGCATAGGTGTTCCTGACCGTGGCGCACCCAGGCGCTATGAAGAGCGCGACGATGACGGCTGGCCGGCGCTAGTTATCGAGTGTCATCAGCGAGCACTTGAAGCATTGCAGGGTCCAGGTCGCAAGATGATGGAAGAGTTGGCGAGAAAGAACCTGACCGAGCTACTGGAAGACTTGAAGCACAAGGAGGAGATGTCGTGAACTACGATCAAAAGGATTTGGAGCTGCTGCGACAGTGCGGCATTGATAGTGGTGGTCCTGTTAGCTGGACGCTGGACGACTACATCTCCATGGCCCACTGCGACTACGTACTGCGCTTTCGTCGCGGTGGCGATGCTCGCGTGCGTATGCGCCTTTTGATTCGTCGTGCTCGCGATGCTTTTCGGCGAGAGCGTGGTAGCGAGGAGAACTGCCCGTGGGACGATGATTACAATCGTCGTGTAGTTTCAACTGCTAATGCCGAGCAGCCGGTTAACGCAAAAGATATTACCTTGAAGTTCTTGGAAGACAACACCCGTGCCAAGCGCGGCGACATTGTGCTGGCCATGGCAGACCGTGGCTACAGCCAAGACACCATCGACGAAGCGTTGGGCGCACTGGTGAACGAGAACAAGATTAGCCGAGAGTCGTGGGGCTACTACAGCTTTGGTGGCAGGAAGCCAAAGAAGGAGGAAGCCGATGTCGCGTAAGTACCAGCACATGCCGGTCAAGAATACGCTGCACATGGCAGCGGACGGCCAAGGCGTGTTCGCGGTTGAAGACGGCGTTCCGCTTGGTGAGGACGACGAGGTTGATGTCGGCGTCTCGCGCATCACCGAAGAACTCAACAACCTGCGTGTGGCGGTGCAGGGCATCATCCGTTCGTGGATTGACTACAGCGGCATCGAGCTTGGCCACGATCGCTGGGGCAAGCGTCACGGCAAGGTGGCCAAGCTGAACTCTGCCGACATGGACCACATCTCGGACAACACGTTCACGGCCATCAAGACACTAGCCACCAAGACCATGGAGACTTGTCACCAGTACAAAGCAGACGACTTGGTGGACATCGAGGGCTTGGACATGCTGACGCACTTCTGCAACGTGCTGATGCGCGTCAACATGCAGAAGGATTGCTCGCCAGGAATCGTGCTTGGCGTCAAGTGGTTTTACTGCGATGGCCTGGTCCGCAACTTGCGCTTGCGCAAGAAGCACCGGGCCGAAGGATTGCAGCAGTGGCGACAAGCGTTGTTTGAAGCAACAAGGATGATTGAGGCAATCGGCTAATGTACGGGAAGACAGGGTACACGCAAGACTACATCAGGCACTGTCTGCGGTATGTCGACGAGATAGCGAAGCTGGAAATCCCGCACATGGCGGATTCGTTTGTGGCTCTGGAGTGTGATGTAGGTCCGTGGGCAGCATTTCGATACTACGACTTGATTAGCGATGCTCACTACAAGGTTTTGGCAGGCGCACGGGCGGCACCTCAAAGCAAGTTCGACGAGGTGATTGCGCTTTGGAAGGAGTATGGATTGCCCGTGCTAACGCCGCGTGGCAAGCGTAAGTTGAAGACAAGACGAGTGCTGATGGCGCAGTACTTGGGTGATTGGGGGAAACGCAATGAAAGAGACCGAGAACACCGGAACTACACCTACCTCGTCTTCGCAGAACACCTCGTTCAACACTGCAAAGCCAGCATCGAACAACGAAAACAATGGCACTACCGTCTCTTTATATGGTCATCAACACAAATTTTCGAGTACCGGAACGAACGAATCAGCAGGGCAGAAATCAACTACCGGCGATCGATCTTCCTCGACGGAATCAATCGAGGCGATGGACCCGATGGTGTTGCGGCGGGCGCAGTCCGAAGACGGTGCCTTGGAGCTACCAGCCCTGAAGGGCACCGACCTTGCATCCTTTGCGCTTACCCGTTCCCATTCAAAACTATCGCTGAGCGATCTGAACATTATTGGAATGGCCTTGTTAAAAGACGCGGTGGCTCAGGATAGACCAGACCACAAAGCTGCCGCTTCGGTCTTCTCGGTCATGGCCAACATGAACTCAAAGGCAGCCGGCCCCAAGAAGACCGGACCCACCGATCGAGTGCGCATTGCTCTAGAGAAGGCCGCCTCCGCTATTGAAGCCGAACGCAAGCGTCAAAGGACTATTGTGGACATCACACCAGAGGGTGACGATGAGTGACCACGATATCGACTTCTTGCTCGAGCAGTGGGCAGCGTCTCCCAGGGCGTTCGCCGAATGCTTTCGCATCAAGAACAAAGACCGAACTGAAGTAGACTTTCGCGTCTCGGTGCCGCAGCAGCTAGCACTTGAAGCACTCAGCAACAATCAAAAGCTGGTGTTCCTGAAGGGACGCCAGATGTGGATTACCACCATCTGCTTGGTCTGGCAGATTCGCTTGTGCTTGTTCAAACCTGGCGCCATCTGCGCAGTAGGTATGCAATCAGACTTCAATGCTCGTCAGATGTCGCTGACCGCGTACAACCTGTACAAGGGCAACGAAATTCTTGCCGAGCTGATGCCAATCGACCGGCAGAACGACCACCAGATTCTGTTTGCCAATGGCTCGCAGATGCTGTTCGTCACCGCGAACTCAGCCGTGCTGCGTTCGATGCCGCTGAACTTCGCGCACTTGTCCGAAGTCCGAGACTACGACGACCTTGGCGAAACGCTGGCGTCTATCAAGGTAGCGCCTGAAGGCACGCTGCTACTGGAGTCTACGGCCGGCGGCGAAGACGACTTCTACCACATCTGGAACGACCCGGAGAGCGCGTTTCAGAAAGTGTTCTTCTGCTGGCGCGACCACAAGGAGTATCGTGCGCTCACCGGTATCGATGGTCCGCTTCAGGAGACCGAGAAAGAATACATCAAGCTGCACGGGCTTGGCCGGCAAGAAGCGAACTGGTGGGTGCGAGAGCGCCGCGCTTTGCCGCTGCACAAGCGTCCGTTCATGGTGCAGGAGCACCCGACTACACCGGAAGAAGCGTTCCTGCTGAGCGGCGACAAGTACTTGCGTCGCCAGGTTCCAACACCAGTAGGAGATTCCAAAGACGCCGACGAGGCCGGCATCATCGTCTACCACCCCTACAATCCAACGCACCAGTACGTGGTCGGCATCGACCCTTCGCCAGGTTCAAGCGAGAAGGGCGACCCGACCGGGCTTGTCATCATCGACCTGACCGATCGCTGCGTCGTGCTGACTCAAGAGATTCGCCAGCCAACTCGTGACTTCGAAGGCCCGTGCTTGGAACTCATCAAGGCATTCGGCTCGCCGCTGACCGTCATCGAAACCGCCGCAGAAGGCTTGGGCCTGTGCGACTTCTTGCGTGGCGCAGGTGTGCCGATGTACCACATGACTGCGTTTGGCGGCCTGTCGCCCACCATGCTACCTCGCCACGGCTGGCGTACTGACGTACAAACTCGCGGCATCCTGTTTGGCGAAATCTACGAAGGCGCGAGCGGCAACAACCGCTGGCACATTGGTTGCCACCGCTTGGTGAAACAGCTCAACGCGCTGTGCTACGACAAGCGCGGCAAGCCTGCTGCGCCCAAGAACGGCCACGATGACTTGGTTATCGCGTTTGGCTTGGCGCTTATCGGCGTCGTTCAGGCGCTACCTGCCAAGCAGGCGCCGGAAGTGCAGCAGCAACCAAAGAACGCGCTAGATGCGTACATGCTCGACTTGGAGCGAGCCATGGCAAGTGGGCGTAACGATTGGTTCGATTTCTCACCGGACAATCAACATTCTGATTTCTTTGAGTAATCAAAGGCAAAGTTGGGTAAAAAGTTGGGTATCGTGTTGAAAGTTGTTGCAATTCTAACCTGAAGGAAATCATCCTTCTGCTCGGAGGTTCCATGCCTGTTCCCGCTGGTACGATGGCTCAGATTTTCAAGGACGTTTCTGCTGAGGCTAGCGCTGCTGTTGCTGCGCCCGCCCCGGAGGTGACCGCTCCTGAGCCGACCTCTACTGCCACCGAATCCTCGGCCACCCCCTCGGCTGAGACTGCGCCGTCTGACCTCGCCGCCCCCTCTGGCGAGAGTCAGGCGGTTGCGGTGGAGCGTCATCCGCAGCGTGTGTCGTGGTCGCGGTACGAGACTCTGATGCAGGAGCATCGGACTGCGTTGTCGAACATGGAGACGATGCAGAACAAGTTGGCCGAGCTTGAGTCCAAGCTGACCCAGCAGGTTGTGCAAGCGGACCCCAAAGCTTCGGCGCCCAAGGCCAACGAGTCGCAGAGCGATTGGTTGCAGCGTTTGCTGGACGAGGGCGAGGAGGTCAACCCGAAGCTGGTTGACCAGATTCGTTCGCTGGAGAACAAGCTTGAGCAGATGAACCAGTCGGTTCAGATGCACAGCCAGCGGTGGCAGAATGTGGAGTGGGCGCAGGCGAATGTGGCTTATGACCAGGCGATGGCCAAGCTGCAATCGTACTGCCCCAAGTGGGACGAAGAACGACTTACGACGATGATTGCCAATGGCGTCGAGCCGCGCATGGTTGTGGCCATGTACCGCGATGTCTATGGCGATATGCCGTCGCAACAGGCTCCTGCGCAGGTTGCGCAGGTTCAGCGCGCCGCTCCCCCGCGCATCGATGGTCCGTCGAACTCGACGCCGAATGTGGCGAACGAGTCGATGACCAAAGAAAACTACTTGAAGTGGGTGCGCGGAGAGTTCAATAACAAGATGCACTAAGGAGTTGCAATGGCTGCTAGTTTTCAGACCATCGCTGCGGTTCTGATCAACGACCGCACCGACAAGGTGATTCACAATCTGCTCCAGACCGACACGGCCTTCTGGTCGAAGCTGCCCGTGAAGGGTCGCTCGTGGTCGGGCGACGTGGCGATCATCGGCCTGCGCGTCAAGCGTAACGGCTCGGTGGTTTCGACGATCGGCAACGTGGAGCCGAAGCCGGGCCAGCAGGGCTTCCTGCGCCTGACTGTCCAGTCGAAGACCGTTCTGGCTCGCTGCCAGATCGATCTGCTGGGCTTCTTGGCGGCGGAAGATGTCAAGGGTTCGCTGGCTGTTGAGCCGGCGGACGAACTGGACAACATGCTGAACGACATCGCCAAGCAGATGACGCGCTATGCGTTCATCGGTGGTGGTGGCCTTCAGGGTGTGGGCGCCAACGCGCCTGGCTCGCCGATTGGTCTGGTGTGGCAGCACAGTAATGTGATCACCACCTACGGCTACCATGGTCGGTTCGACGACATCGTGGTGAACCCGAACAACCAGATTCGGTTCATCCGCCTCGACACCTACCAGCAGGTTGGTGTGGATCGCACGCTGACCGGCATCTCGCCGTCGACCATTACCGTCAATGCCAACATCGACACGTCGACCCTGCCGGCTGGCGTGCCGTGCGCGGTTCTGCTGGTGGGTGCGGCTTCGCAGGCGTTCAATGCGGCGACCATCTCGGGCGACAACATTGACACCCCGTGCGTGTTCGATCCGAACGGCGACCCGGTGGGTGCGTTCGTTGGCGACCCGACCGGCGCCATTTCGAACCTGACCCAGCCGATCCACTTCGGCAATGACCGCTCGCTGACGGACCCGCTGACCAAGCGCATTCGTTCGAACTTCGCGATCGTGAACAACACGAACGCGCAGGGCGGCGATACGCTGTCGACCATCGAGTTCCTGAAGCTGTACGGCGCCATCCGCACCAAGAGCGGTAAGCGTCCGACTGCGACCTGGATGTCGTGGAACACGATGAACGCGCTGCCGCAGTCGCTCATCGGCACCCTCGACGCCCACATGCGTGTCATGCCGCAGGAGGCCGTCAAGAAGATGGACCCGACCCCGGCGCTGCCCTCGGAAGAGGACAACGATTCGGGTTACGGCGTGAGCAAGGTTCCGATCATGTGCTCGGAGCTTTGCCCGGACGGCATCGCGATCGCGATGCGGTACGAGTCGTGGGAGCGTCTGTACCGTGGCAAGGAAGAGGGCGTGTGGCTGGGCGTCAACGGTCCGGGCAGCAATCCGCTGGTCAAGCTTCAGGGCGAGACTCAGTGGGGCGCGACCCGCGCTCTGATGCCGGAGCAGGTCTGCACCGAGCCGCTGAGCAACGGCATTCTGGTCGGCATCGCCGCGCCGGTCTAACCAAACTTCTGAACTCTAAGGAGATTTAACTATGTCTACTCAAAAGCCCTGTGTGGTCGGTTATCTTAAGACCGACAACTTTACCCCGACTGGCTCGCCCTATGGCGACAACCAGCAGCCCGCTGCCGGCAGTGTTGCCGCCGACGTGTCGACGTTCTTCTCGGCGACCCCGGCCACCGACGACATCCCCGGCGGCACTGCGTCGTTCATGTTCCTTCAGGCGAACACGGATGCCACGGTGATTTCGAAGGTTCTGCCTCGCAACTTCATCATCAAGGGCATTCGCGCCCTCAAGACTGGTGGAAATGGCGCGGCTGGCGACTTGGCTACCATCTCAAAGGTGTCGGCTGACGGTTTGACCACCAGCGTGATCTATGACTTGGACCTGCAAGTCAACGAGAAGGTCTTCGCTCTTGAGGACAAGCTCACTGCGAAGCCCGGCTGGACCGTCAATCTCGCCGCTGGCGAGACCCTGAAGGTGACCGCGACCAAGGCGGGTGGCGGCAACTGCCAGGCCACCGTTTACGTCGATGTGATCGGCGCGTAAGTAAAAACCGTGGAGGCCCTTCATGGCACCGATGTACGATGAAGACGAAGACATCTGGACTGGCTCAGGTCTGAGCCGCGACATCGCTAATCGGCGACTTGCGGAAAAGAATGCTAAGCCAGCCAGTCCTTCGGGAACTGATCGTACACTCGGTGCCGTGAAGGGCGCCATGAGCGGAGCCAGTCTTGGCTCCTCATTTGGCCCAGTTGGAACAGCAATTGGCGGTCTTTTGGGTGGAGCTGCTGGCGCGTTTACCGCATCGCCATCCGAAACACCGCCAAATCTTCAAGAAGCCAAACAAATTCCAGGCATTGCTGGTATGGTTAAGAAAGGCTACGACGAGTTCAAAATGCCCGGCGTAACAAAAGCTCTAAAGGAAACCGCAGAGAACCCGAACACCGCCGACCTGTCCGATTTTGATTATGGCTATTAGCTAGTTTTCTAATGTTGGCAGCGAAACGGGTATGGTGTAATCTTGCCCGTGTCTGTATCGTAGGGACCAGAAAACATGCAAACGTCCCTCACTATTGACGATCGGCAGAGCGAACTCTGGAATCCTGCCGAGTCTCCCAAGAGTTCAATCGAATACGATTGGAACGACCCCAACGATCCTCCGTCGCTCAAGCCGCCGGAGATCGCCCGCATGTGCAGCCAGTTCTACAACGAGATGGCGCCCATGCAGCGCCTCTGGTGGCTGTGCCGCGATGTGATTACAAACTTCCGCGCCTACACGCCCAGCGACATTGTGATTCGCGCCGGCATGGAAATGGCGTACTTCAATCGTGTGCGTGACGTTAGCTTCAACATCACGCTGCCGCAGTTCCGCAATGCCTCGGCCCGTCTTGAAATGACCCAGCCGTCGTGGGGCGCGTACTCCGCAAGCGATGCGATTGAAGACTTGATGCGAGCTGCCGCCGATGAGCAGGCGCTCGACTACTACTGCCGTCGTGGTGAGGTTCCCTACGCTGCGATGGAGATGGTTGATTGGGCCATCATGTTTGGCACCAGCGCAATGCTGGCCGTCATGGATGGCGACAACCTCAAGCCCGAAGTGTTTGGCCCCGACCGCATTCGCGCAGAACCCGCTATCGCCAAGCCGGAGGATAGCCGCTTCCTTGCTGTGTCGCGTGTGACCACCAAGTCGCAGCTGAAGCAGAAGTTCCCGGACAAGGAAGATGTCATCAACCAGGCGCCGCCTCCGCTTCAGCAGTTGAACTGGTGGAGCGGCTATCAGCGCATGGCGCCTGACCGCATCGAGGTGCTGGAAGTCTACTGCCGCAGCGGACACTGGTTCTTGATGTGCGGCAGTGGCGGTGCTGTGCTGGCGTCTGGCTGGACTCCGCAGCGGTGTATGCCGCTGGAGATTCACAAGTACACCAGCGTGCCGTTTGACTTCTGGGGCGTGGGTCTGGTGGAGCAAGCGCTCCCAGGTCAGTACGCCTACAGCGCGAGCTGGAACCAGATTCTCACCAATGCTCGTTTGATGAGCAATCCGAAGATTCTCATTCCGCACAACTCAGGGATTGCGCCAGATGCGTTTACATCGCGTGCGGGTGAGAAGGTATACTATCGCCAAGGTCTTGCTCCGCAGCCTTGGCAAGGGTTGCCACTGCCGCAATATGCTGTGCAGTTGCCGGCGTCGGCTGCTTCTGCTCTTGCTGATTCGACCGGCATTCACGGCGCGTCGCAGGGCAAGCGCACACCTGGCGTCGTTACTGGTCGAGCGGTTGAAGCCATCGTTTCCAACGACGAAGTCCAGTTCGGTATTACCAAGCGAAACATCAAACGAATAATGGAACGACACGGGCGTATCGCTTTGCTCTACATGCAGGCGTACTACCCGCAGGACAAGTTCATTCGTCAGTTCGATCGTTATGGTTCTGCGATTGGCACGATGGTCCGCAGCGGCGACTTGTCGCAAGACCCGCAGGTGTTCATCGAGGCCGACACGCTGTTCCGCGAAGACGTGGAAGCGCGTCAGCAGCGCATCATGCAGTTCGCCCAGATGGGTGCTCTGACGCCGCAGATGGCCATCAAGCTGATTCAGGACAATCGTGACCCGCTGCGTCCGCAGAAGCCGATTGCCGATTACGTTACCGCCAAGAAGGCGTTGGATGCGGTTATTCGCAACGGCTTTGAAGTTCAGGACATGCGGCAGATGAACCCGGATGGAACGCCGGTCATGCGTAAGACCGTGAAGTTCTACTCCAACGACAACTTCCCGGTGTTTGCGGAAGTGGTCAGCCAGTTCATTCGTTCGGACGAGTTCTACGCGCTGCCTGTTGAGCGGCAGGATGCGGTGGATGCCTACTATCAAGACATCCTTCAGATGATGACCCCGCCCGCGCCGGAAGCTCCGGGCGGCGGTGGTGGGATGAAGATTCCGCAGCCGGTGGGTGCGCCCTCTGGTAACGCTAATGCTGTAGGCAACTCGGGTCCGACGACCTCGGCCGATGATACTACGCGGCGGATTGAAGTAGCCAATGCGCGACCGGAAGGCGCGGATGAGTTCAGCAGGTAGGAGAAGCCATGAAGTACGAGATGAAGGATTTGGCGAAGGCGCGTCTCAAGAAGATGCATGAGTCCAAGGGCAAGGTGCCGGCTCGTCACAAGACTGCGCACATGGCCAAGGGCAAGTACGAGGACGAGGAGGAGATGGGTGCTGATACCGAAGAGATGACTCCGGCCCCGGAAGAGGCGCCCAAGCATCTGCGGCACCAAGGTCACCCCGGCCTCGGCGGCGAGCATCGTGGTGGTCCCAAGGGCATCGCTGTGATGATTGGCATCGGCAAGCCTGGCATGCCTCAGAAGCACCCAGGTCTTGGTGAGTCGATCGAGGATGAAGAGCCTGTGATGGGCGGCAAGTACGGGCGGTAAACCATGCACGCTGCACAGATTGCGAAATACATGCGGCAGTTGATTGACGACCCAGGTGTCGTTCGTCTGCCGTATTCCTTGCAGGCGACGATGCTTGAAATCGCCTACGAGGAATTTCGCAATGTGGCGCCATGGGAAGTGTGGGAGCGTTACTACGAGCCGCCGCTTCTGACCGGTCAGTACAACGTCGATCTCGACGGCATCTTGTTCTACACCGATGCTGGCATCCCGCCGACTCAGGCTCTGGCCAGCCGCCTGACTCGCGTTACGCTGGTCAACCCCGGTGTGCAGGATGTTTGGATCTTCACGCTTGGTGGCGCACCGGCACCGGGTGATACGTGCCGACTGACGATCAACGCGGTGAACTACGACTACGTTGTTCTCCCCGGCGATACGCTTGTCACCATTGCTGCTGGTGTTGCTGCACTAGCTGCTGCTGACCCGTTTTACAGTGTGACCAGCGTTGGGCCGGTGATTACTTGCACCAAGTACACAACTGGCCCGTCGCTCATCATCCCCACCTGCTCCTTCTTGGCGGGTGCTGGTACGGTCACACCGTTTCACTCTGTCATCGGTCAAGCGTCCAACGGCATCCTTGGTACGTTCCAGCCGGCTACTAGCTGGGAGACGCTGGGCCAGATTCCCAACGCCAGCGCGGCCATGCTGTCGAACTATGCGTGGACTGGTCAGCGGTATTGGCTAGACGGCAAGATGTTGCGCTTCAGCGTGCCGGTCAGCGGGCAGATCCAAATCTGGTACGTGCCTACGCAGACGGTGAACTGGCTGTCGGCCATCTCGTCGACCACGCCAGTGTTTGTGGACAACCTAACGCAGTTCCACGATATTATCGCTCTTCTGGCTGCCGAGCAGTATTACATTCAGCAAGCGCAGCCCAACATGTCGCTTGAGACACAGTTGCGGCGGCGCATGGATAAGATGATGGAGTTCTTCGCTCAGTCGCGCACTGGCAAGGCATCGAGGTATGTGAACGAAGAATACCAGAGGTAGCCGGTGTCCAACATCGATAAAACCGCAGATGTAACTCCGAAGTCCGGCATGGACTTGCGCACCAATGCGCGCACCGATGGCACTCCGTTCATCCAGAATACCATCCCGCGTAACGGCGACTTCTGGGTTCGGCCAGGCTTTGGCTTGGTTCGCGAATACGACACCAGCTTGGCCAATGGGCGATACAACGAGGACAAGTATGGTCTAGGCCCATGCATCGGCGCGACTAACGTTCGCACCGCTTGGCAGACCGACCAGATTCTTTCGATTCACACGCTATACGCCTTTACAGGCGACTTCTATGGTGGCCGGCCTCGTTTGGTTGGTGGCTTGACGCCGATGTATGGTCGTCGCGCGACCTTTTTGGCAGGCGTCGTTGCGATCGTTCACGACTTGCACACCAATCGCAAGGTTGAGTTTGTGCTGCATGAGCAGGACGCGAAGAAAGAGTTCTTGCCACAAGTCTACCCTAACTACTCGACTCGTTACGACGACGACAATTCGACGTGGGCGATTCCTGCTCAAGAGCCGAAGTGGGCCATCTTCGCGCCGATGCAGACCGGTGTGGCGTTTGGAACCAAGGCGTTCAACATCGTGGTGTGCATCGATGGTATGGGCTTGTGGACTTACCGCCCGGTAGATTGCCCGATTGAGTGGAGCCGGCAGAACAACAGCTTGGATCGACCGTACCTTGGCCCATTCATGGGCGAGCAGGGCGCGTTCTCTCCGCTCAACTTGGCTGAAGGACTTCTGTCTGCTGCCGATGGTGCCGCTTACCTGACGACCAACGACATCGGTACGATTACGGCGCAGTGTACTTGGAACGAAGATCGCGTCATCTACGCTGCTGGCAATACGCTTTGGTTCTCCGACCCGTACATGCCGCAAGCGGTGCTGGCCGATAGCAACTACGTGGTTCCTACGTCTGATCCGATCACATGCGTAGCCCCACTGCGCTCTAGCGTCTTCATCGCAACTAGCGGCGGCAAGTGCTGGGCATACAATCCTGCGCTTGGTAGCGCGGGCACAGCTGCTGTTGGCAGTTTGACCTCTATCTCGCTAACCAATGGCTGCGTAAACAATCGTGCTTATTGCGTAGGTAACGAAGGCGTGTTCTTTGTTGACCACAACGGCGTGTTCTTGTGGACGGGCGGTGTGCAGCTTGTGTGGTTGTCGCGTCCGATCGATCGGCTGTGGGCAGACCCGCAATCGCTTGAGTTGCCGCTGACGGATTACTACCAGCACAACGGCACCACCAGCTTGACAAACGTCCAGTTGCCTGCGCGTCTTGATATGCGCGAGCAGATGCGGAGCGCCAGGTTGTGCTGGGATGATCCTCGCAAGGTGCTGTATTGCGTATGCGACGACATCACGCTGTGTTGGACGACCGATTATGGTTGGAGCGTGTGGTACTTCAAGACGCACGCAGGCAATGGCGCAGAGGTGCAGGGTTTGGCCAACATCGCCACGCCGACTCTGGTACCCTCGCGCAACGACTTGTACTTGGTTGGTGGCCCAGACGAGACCATCTACATGGATGGTAAAGACCTCAAGATTGTGCAGGACAAAGCGTGCTATCTGCTCAAGCTTGGTCGTGGTGGTGCGATCGACCGGTCGACGTGTATGGATGCGGCCAGAACTGACGTGTATACCTGCACGCTTTCTGGTTACGTAGTGCCGTTTGACACGATCGAGATTACGGTCGGCGTCAACACGTACAACTACAACATCAAGCCTGACGATGATTATGCCGCCACGTACAAGAAGTTTGCCGACGACATTCAAGCTGTAGGCGATCCTGAGTACGACTTCATTGGCCAACCTACCGGCATCGTGGCTGTAGCCAAGGTAGCGGGTACTCCAGCATCTGCTGTAGTAGCATTGATGACGGTTGGCGCCGGCTCGTTTACGGCCACGCATACTCAAACATCCGCTAGCGCCAACTTGGTTACGGCCAACTTGGAGGATTGGCGCACACCTCTGAGTGGTTGGCGTATGTACGAGTGGGCAGGCGATCCTACCACTGGCGCATTCTATCTCGGCCCACCCGTGGTTGCGCCTGCCGGGTTTCAGCCGCCGCGTGGTGCGCCTGCAACGACTGAAGCCACATACTGGTGGCCTGTCGCTACCGGCTCGGTGGTAGCGCCACCCACGATTCTTAAGCTTCACTTCACGTTCGACAACACGCGCTGGGAACCTATCTGCGTGCCAGGTAATCCCGGCGACCCGCAGTATGGTGAGATTGCCGCGCTGTTCCCCAACGAGCGACTTGGTTCTATCTCGGGCTATAGACCCAATACGCATGACGCAACGCATCAAATCTGCGTATACAACTCAGGCACAGGTACTGAGGGGCCTGGTGGTGACGAGATTCGGATTGACTTCGACGGAACCGGCGGTACGTGGACTTCAGCGCCTACGCTAAACGTTGGTGTTGTTGGGCCTGACGTGCTGTTCTACATCGGCTTCCGCTACAAGGGCACCGACTCCACGTTGTCGTTGCATCCGCAACTTACGACGTTTATGCGGCAGGACTTCAACGGCTGCCAATTGTACGCTTGGCAGTACGGTCGCTATCCGGTGCAATACTCTCAGCTTGCTGACTTGCAACAGCCGGTCGACTGGGCGGTGAAGTCTCGCGAGTTTGAGCTTAGCGGCTACCAGTTCACGGTGCGCGGCTTGTTTGTAACTGCGATGCACATGGGCAATGGCACTGACGACGTGGTACCGGGCTGGCTTTACGGCCCGCTCAATACCGCGACCTCGACGGATTGGCGCGACTGGAGCGGACAGGCGCTGGACTTTGCGACTGTACCACCGGGCAACAGCGCACAGAACGACATGTCTCCGTTCCCGCGCATGGTGCCGGCTACCACAGGAGGCGACCCGAATATCTACGTCGACCCGACGCTCAAGACGTTTAATAACATTGCTCGGTGGGGCGATGCAGTTGACCCGACCAAGGGCAACTTGCTCATCGATGACCCGGCAATCGATACGCTGGCGACGACCGATGGCAGCAAGGGTATGCGTGGCTCGGTGATGATTCACGGCACGATGAATGCGCCTGGCGAAGTGGTAAAGCTGGGCCGCATCGAGGCTGCCATCAAGCAGGTGGGTCTGCGCCAGCGGTGGGGTAAGTAATGGCCGAGCCTGATTACAGCAAGAGTTGGTACCAGCGCAGCGGTGGCAACTTGCCGTTCAGCGAGTCGCTTGCGGAACACTTGCGCAAAGAGCTTGGGCCTAACGCTGTTCATCGATATGAAGCTTCTAATGAGGCAACTAACAAACTGTTTGATCAGTATGCCGATAAGTATAGAACCGACGATCCAAACGAGTGGCCAGCGGTAGATCGCTTCAAGTACTACTCCGACCTCGATAAGCTTGAAGAGATGTTTGCTCGTCCGCATGAGCGGCAATTGTTTGCGCAACTGTTCGACTTGGAAGCCACCGACCCTATGTGGGAACCAGAGACAACCGAGCGCACGCTGCGTCAACAATATCCAGACTTGGTGGGCCGAATGGAGCGCAAGCAAGTTCAACCAATCGAAGAACCACGCGCTCCGGTCATGCAGCCTAAGCCGCCGGCCAAGGCACCGGTGCGTAAAGCCGAAGCCGTGCCGCCTCCGCTTAAGTCTCCGGCCCAGAAGCCTGCGCAAGTTACGCCACCCAAAACCAAGCCCACGGGCATGGAGCAGCGGATGGCTGGCTTTCTGGGTGGATTGGAGAAAGAAGGCTACTTGAAGATGCCGACGCAAGCTGACCTCGACAAGCAGATTGCTCAAGAGCGCCTGCGCAACATGATGCAAGAGCGTGAGCGCGAACTACGTGCGCGAGATGAAGTGCCGGTATCGCTGCCTGAAGCAGTCAACCCAACTGGGCGGTGAGCCATGCCGCAGCAAGTAGAGCTTCCAAACAAAACAATCAGCGACTTGCAGTTCAACAACATGCAAAGTCGCCAGCAGATATTCGACATCGTGCTGCGTATGCAGCCGGTGGTAGCAGGCGCTCCGTTTCAAGGCGGCATCCTTGCGCCCGGTGTTTATAAGGGCGGTACGCTGGGCAGTGAGGCGCGCGTCGATGGCATTGGTTGGCCCAACGTGTCTGGCCCAGTGACGATCGCATCTAACGTGATTGTGCGCGGCGTGGTGTTTACCGATACGGTTGCACTCACGGCAGCGGCTGTTGTGGTGTTCGATGGGTGCGTGTTCCAGAAGACTGTGACCGTGGCCAGCGGCGGCAAAGGTGCGTGGTCTGGTTGCAGATTCGATGGAGTTTCCTCTATCCAAAATGCAGGAAATGCGTCAAAGTGCGTGGTCGCTGGCGGTGTGCATACCTCCAGCACAGCGCACGTCAACGTGACGCTGCCAGGTGGAGAGGCAGTATGAGCAGCAACCGGCTACTTCCTTATCAGTTCGCGCCGGGGCTGGATGCTTCGCCTACCCGCATCGAGCAATCGTTGCTCAAGTTGGCAGAGCTATACGACGATGTGCCTGCTGAGTTCATGCAGCGTCGCTGGTCGCCCTCGCACATGCTGTGGGGCTTCTCGCCACCGAGCGTTGACATGGCGGGCAATCCGTACCTGAAGTGGTACAACGGCTCTGGCCCTACTGTCACAAACCCCTACCGTTGCAAGTCTTGCTTTGCCGAGGGCCTTGGCGACCCGCCAAACGACGGCTACATGTTAACTTGGGAAGTGACTGCGCTTGCTTCGCATCCAATGATTATTGGCTCGTTTGTGGTGATGGCTCTTAAGGGCGTAGGGCACTACAACAACGAATGGCTCTATGGCGCTGAGCCGCCTCCCGGCTATGAGACTGGTGAGCCAACACGTGATGTTTCCTTGCAGGTTTGCATCTCCGATGGTTGGGACTTGGAGAATCGCAAGAAGTTGCGGCAAGAGTCGTTGACGTATCAGATGCGCTCTGACGCTTTCTGGTTCTGTCCTGGTTCGATGCCCCCAGTGAACACCGACCCTACGTTACCTTCGTTTCCGCAGAATAGCGGAGGGGATAAAGCTGCATGGGACGGATTTGCTGTTATGGCTGACGCGCTTGTGCTTGTGCCTGTGGGTGCTCGTATGGTGTTCCAGTGGACTATCCCGTGGTACGGCGAGTTCAATACCTCAACATGGGGGTTCTATCCGTTTCGGCACAACACATGGAACCTTCGCGCATTGGCGTATAGTCCGACTCACTGAGGCATCATGGCAAAGCAGTTTCCGGTCAAGCGATATGCCCGTGGCGTGAAGGTGACCAAGCAGCACCTAAACGATCCATTGACCGACATCCAGAATGCTGCTGAAGCGGCTGATGTAGAGAACTCGGTCGAGCACTTGGCGCGCAACAAGGTGTCGTGGGTATTGCCGTACACTGGCCCAGCCTCTACCGAGTACAAAGATTATGGTATTAAAGGTTATCCAATGGCTATGTGGCCGTTTGTGATGCCTGCGTTCCAGCAGTTGTTTTGGCGAGGAACACTTGAAGACCCACGGTACCCGGTGACGTTGAGCGAGTTCTCGTTGTCGATTGACCAGCGAGCAGAGCCTCAAGCTGTTCGCGGCTACGATGCGGCGCTACCTCCACTTGTTATTGGAACGAATGTCGAAACCGACATGAGCCGCTACAGCATGACTGTTCGGCTGCTAGAGCGTCAGCCTTCGTTGTTGACCGGCGAGACTGTCGATTACGAGGAAGTGGGCAAGTGGCAGATTGACGGTGTTACTGCGTTCGGCATCCAGCAAAGCGCAACAGACGGCACTGCTGGCAACGGTGTGGCACGCGCCAACCCGCTTGTGATTGCCGACCAGAACATTCCGATTCGCCCGTGGAACACGTACTTCTGGGAGATTACCGGAGCGCGACTGTATGAGGCGCCGGACTTGGGCGTGAAGGACAAGTGGACGTTTACGGTGGGCGGCACCCCGGTTGGCGGCGCACCTGGTGTGGGTGATGTTTGCCGGCTAACGATCAACGGCAACACGTACAACTATCAAGTTCCTGCTGGCTGGACGCTTGCTGGCATTGCTGCCGGTGTCGCTGCCGCTGCCGCTGCCGACCCGCTCTACACAGTAACCGCTGTTGGCCCGGTGATTACCGCAGAAGAGACGGTTGCATCTAACGATGTTAACACGCTGACGTGCGTGTTTCTTAGTCCTAGTGGTACGGGTACTGGCACGGTATTTCCGCAGCACGTGGCTGTTGGTGAGGGTGGGACGACGGTATATCCGCTTGAGTTCGTCTCGTTGCACTTGTGCGCTACGTTTGAGTCTCCGCTGACAGTGCGAGATAAGCTGGGCGACTTTGGCTTGTACCCGGCTGAGCCAGGTTCCAAGCCGATTCAGAACCTGCCGATTGTGCATGATGGCTGGAAAGTAGGCACCAACATCCCGCTGACACCGGTTGTTACTGATGCGTTGATTACTGGCGATGACGTGCAGGATGCTATGCACGGCTTTGACCTTGCGCTGCGTGAGCGTGCGGGTAGCGGCTACGGCACTGGTTATGGCCCGCTTGCCAGCCCACTGGAAGCGAGCAATCGACCGGTGCAAGAGTTGATGGCTAACGATTCGCACTATTCGATGATTATGATTCCAATGTGGAGCGGTCAGTATCGCGAGTCTGTGCGTAAGCAGGACGTGGCTTCTGCTGGTTTGCCTTACGTTGGCGACTTGGAAGAGAGCCGGATTACCGAGGACGTGTTTGTGTTCCCGGTGCCCGAAGGCTTTGTGTTGCATCATGCGTTCGCGGTGTGGAATGGCTACAGCCCGCCGACCACTGTGTATCCAGATCGCTTGCAACCTGGGACTTGGCCCACTCAGGAAGACTACGAACAAGAGATTGGCATCATCCTAAACTCAGGCTGGCATGGCGACGATTACAAGCATCAGCAGGTAGCGTATCTCAAGTGGAATGGGGCTTCTGCGCCAGACGCCTTTACCTACGAGAATTGGTTGCTCGATGAGTACACCGGAGTCGAGGGTGGTGTTGCTTGGCGACTGCTTCAGATTCCGCTGGTGAACAACAACAACGCATGGACTGCGCGCACATGGTTTAGCAGCGGCCCGCCGTTCTACATGGGCAAGTCTAACACGATGACTGAGGCGCGTGCGGATTGCGGCACGTTGCCTACCGCATTTGGTGGCAACCGGTTTGATCCACCGCTGACCAATGGCCGAGAGAATGTGCTTGAGGTTCGTTGGCAGAAAGACTTGCAGAATTACGACTTGCTTGAAGATACTGACACGATCATCGGTCAAGGTGGCGAGTGGGTAATTCTCTGCGGTCGTCAAACCGTAACTACCTAAGAACCTCTGGTCAAGCGAAACGCACCTCGCTACACTGCGCACGTGGAGGATGGCTATGCCGAAGTATAAAGATCCTGAAGAAAGCGATTCTTTCGGGGATACCGAATCTTGGTCGCAGCCAAGCGAAGATTACCCGAACGCTCCTTATGGTACGCAGAAGGTTAAGAAGCCTACTGAACCAGAAACGGTTGCTGCGGCGCCATCTATGCCGGCAGAAGACCCGTACCTAAAGCAGTTCCAAGAGTCGCAAGCCGGTGTTCTTGGCAGTGCCGCTGGTCAGCTTGCCGCCGCTCAGCTTGGCGCCAAGTACGCCAAGGGTGGCGCAGCCGCACTTGAAGAACAACAGCGCGGCGCAATGGGCCAACTGCGTGCGCGATCTGGCCAAGCGTTTGCTGCCCAACAAGCCCGTGGCGGCGGTGGGTCGCTCGCTGGAATGCGCCAATCGCAGCTTTCCCGCGGCATCGCAGAAGGCCAGTTGATGGGCAACTTCGGTATGCAGAAGATTGCTCAACAGCGTCTTGCTGCCCAAGCTCAGAAGGAAGCGGCCCAGGCTGCCGGCGAGTACGCTACGACTCAGCAGAAGCTCAAGCAGCAGGAAGGCGAGCGGGCCAAGGCTCAGATTGATGAACTGTCCGCGGTTCAAAAGACCATCCAAGACGAATTCGATACTGCCGTGGAAAATGCGCCGTGGTATTGGGGTGACAAAGATCGCGAGCGGTTTGCTGAAGCTCTTGGTGAGAAATACAAGAACCACCCCAATCCGCAAGTTCGCGACTTGGTCAAGAAAATCCAAGCAGATGTCCTCGCCGACGAGGGCGATTTTGAGGCTTAACCATGCCGCGCATCATTGATGTAGATACCGAGGCGTTTGCTCCCACGCACGTGAAAGAATACGTGCCGCCTCGCGAGCATCCAAAGGACACCAGCCTTCGCCGCATGGGCACCAAGATGCAGCTTGCCGGCCAGGCTCTGCCGCTTGTGGGCGCTGGCGCTAGCCTGCTTGACCAGTACTTGATTACGCCGATTCAGCAAAAGCTGAAGGCTGGGCGCGAAGAAGAGTACAAGGGCGCGAAGGCCGGCGAGGAGTTGCTGGAAGGCGGCGAGACGCCGATGCAGAAGATTGCGCGGGAGCGGTTGGAAAAGAATGCTGTAGCTTTGGAGGCTCAAAAGCCTGAGTACTTTACTGGAGGCTCAGAAGCAGAAAAGGCAAACCTCGCCAGCATGTTTGGTCAAGAACGACCGCTATTTGATGAATATCGCACATCAAAACAAGAGGCGGATGCTGCGGAATGGGCAGTCAAAGAAAGGGAGGCGCGACGAGCCGATGAAGAACCGGCCGCACGTGAACAATACTTTCGTGACATGGAATCGATTATGTCCGGCCAAGATGAAGAGCCGACAGAAACAAAGTATCAAGGCGCAGCCGGGCGCATGATGCGCACATCAAAGCTGCCCGATCAAGATAAACAGGCCCCTACACCCGCCGCAAGCATCGCTGCTGAGCGCTTGAAACCAACCGCTCAACCGTTCTCCCCTGAAGAGTTGAAGCGTTATGGATTTGACGAGAGAGGAGCGTATCTGCCGCACCCCGTGCCGGAAGGCAAACTGCCAGAAGTCACGTCAGCCAAGTCACTCACAACGCCTCGTCCAGGAGCGGAATCCGGCTTTGCTGGCACCACCGCCGAAGCCGGCACCACCGCGACTGCCGAGACCGCCAAGGCCGCAGCGGCACCTGCTGCTCCCGCCGCGCCCAAGACGCTGGCTACCGCGACTGACGACGAGTTGGCCGATGCCGGCCGCAAGCTGAAGCGACTGGTCGAGCAGAATCCGGGAGACACCGAATATGCTCGCCGGTTGCGCCAGGTCGAACTGGAGCAGAGGCACCGCGAGGAGAAGATCGAGTTTGAGGATTGGGCGCCGATTGCTCGTGGCGCCGACACCCCGGAGGAGCAGCAGAGGGCGCTGGAGCTTGCCAAGCGCGTGCGTATGCCGTGGCGTGGCAGCTTCCAAGACATCCTCAAGACGCCGTTTGAGCGTGCCCGCGAAGAAGCGATCGGCACCCGCGAAGAGAAGGGCTTGTTCCCGGAGATGGGGCGCCCGCTTAGCCAGTATGACATCGCGCTCAAGAAGGCGCAGACGGCATACGCTGAGGCGAAAGCAAATGGAGAGACTGAAAAGCAAGCGCGAAATAAGGCTGATGCGGTGCTGAAGATGGCTACTGCTGGTCTTCGGACTGCGCAAGAAGAAGAAGTTCGAACCATGACACCTATCAAGGCAGGAGAAGGTCTTGAGCGAATGAGGCAAATCCATGCCAATGAAGAGAAGCTAATTGCACAAACCAAGGCCATTAACGAGAAGTTGCCTGAAGAAATCAAACTTATGCAATCTCGCTCCAGAAACTTCGAAGCCGCTGCCCGCAGGGTGCGTAGTGGCGGTGTAGGTCGTGGTGCCAAAGATGAGTTGCTGAAAGCGTACACAACCTTGGTGTCTCAAGACGAAAAGAATATCGATGATATTGAGGGCTTGTATAAAGATGCGCTCAGGAATGAAGGCTCTATCAAGGTGCAGGCCGAAAACGACATGCGCGATGCGGCCACTTCTGCTGAGCAAGTTGAAAACTTGAAAAAGTACCTCAAGACTACCGACTTGATGATTGATGACGAAAAAAGAAGCGAAATTCAACTCAAGATCAACAACGCCATAACGGAAGCAAGAAACAAGCAAGCCAAAGCTGAAGCATCAAAGAAGCAAGCTGATCAAGCGCAAGCCAACATCGATGCTTTAACGACACAGCGAACTCAAGCAATGGAGCAAGCGCGACAAAACAAAGTTCGCGCCGAAAGCTTGATTCAACAATGGGCTGATAAACGAGGCGTTAAGCTTGAGCCAGTAACTGAAAGACCGCTTGTCCCGCCGACTACCAACAAGCCGGCCGCGCCAGAAAAGAGTTTTCTTGAGCGAGCCAACGAGTTTTTGCGTGGTGGCGGCGTCACGCCTACTACTAAGCCTGCGGCTCCATCATCAAACATCAAGACCACCACATCGCTTCCGCCAGGCGTAACCCTTACCGGTGAAATCAAAGTAGTAAACGGTATTGAGTACGCAATCGGTAGTAATGGCAAGGGTTATAAGATCAAGCGCTAAAGGAATCTCATCATGGCCAGTCCTGACGTTCTTAGTGCGGAAGAGCTTGAAGGCGAAGGCCCAGATGTTCTGGATGCAGAAGATTTAGAATCTGCAACTGAATGGCCCGCATTCGCCCGCCAACTTGGCAAAGAGCTTGCCACCAGCATCCCCACCAAGGGTGCGGGCATCGGCGGCGCCTTGGGTGCTGCGTTTGGGATGCCCACTGCGGGTGCGGCTATTGGTGCCGGCATCGAGAAGTTGATTGAGCCTAAGGCGCCTGCCGCTCCCAAGCCGGTGAAGCCGGCACCAACGACTCGCATCCCCGAAGCAGAGCCTACTGAGTGGCCGTTCATGAAGCCGGCTGTCGAGGCCTCACCCGAGGAGCAAATCAAAAGCGGAACGCTTGGCCAGTTCTTGAAGGAGCGAGGCGCGACCGACTTGGCCAAGCCAATCAAAGAGCTTGAGCCTGAAGAAGGACCGGTGCTTCAAGCGCCGCGTGGACCAAAGACTACAAGCATTGGGTTGAGAAGCTTGGAAGGAGTTCCAGAAGAGATTCCATTCCAGCTGGAGCTTAAAGAAAAAGAGGAACGCATTAAGCCGGTGGAAGGCCCGGCTACCGAGACTGTGCGCGAGCTTTTTGGATCACGCATCAGCGAGAAGGTTCTTGGTCCAAGCCCGGTTTACGACAAGGCCAAGCTTGAGGCGGAGCTTGGGGAGATGGCTGCGCTTGGTGAGATCAAATGGCCTACCATCCCCGGAGTTGCCAGGCGTGTCGAGACAGGAGTTGAAGAGCTTGTTCGCAAGATTGGTGGCGAATCGGCAGCGCGAGGACTTGAAGAAAAGGGTTTGCTAGCCACGCTGATTGACTTGCAAGAAAATGGTTTGATTGTAACAGGCAAACAAAAGCCTAAGATTGAGAATATCGACCCGTTTGAGCCTCGCCCCAAAGATCCCCAACAAGCGGCTTTGTGGGATCAAATCTATAAATATCCTGAACTTCTCAAGGAAGCCAAGCGCAGGTGGACTCGCATCCGAGCACAACGAGAAGCTCGTGGCGTCCCGGTTAGCGACGAAGGCCTCAAAGACGAAAGCTGGTGGCAGGAACTTAAGAAACAACAGGCGCCTGCTTATGAAGAACAAGAGAAACAGGAAAAGGGCCGACCCAGCAGCGGCTGGATGTTGCCCATTCAAGTTCCGCTCAACTTCGCAAACGAGTTGACCGACATCTTGGTCTCGATGACGCAGGCCGTTGTTGAAACGGTTGGACCTGGTGTGGCGCCAGAGACCCCTGAGGTTCAGGCTGCACGTCAGCGTTTGAAGGAAGCCAAGCGTGGCGGCGATGAGCAGGCCATCAAGGACGCAGAAGAAGACCTTGACGAAATCCAGCAGCGAGCGATTGGTGCCAAGGTTGGTGCAGGGTTTGGAAGTATGCCAGGCCAGATCGCCGCTGTGCTGCACGGACTTACAAAACCAAATTTCGGCAACTCCTTGATTAAGAACCCAGCACAAGTGCTGATGATTCTTGACGGGTTCCGAGCAAGTAAGAAGTGGGTCAAGGCCAAGGCACCCAAGGTTGATGCTGCAATCAACAAGTTTGGTGGAGTGGTCAAGAAATACACCCTGCTTGTTCTCGACAAAGTAATCCCGGATTGGGTTGGCGAAGCCAAGGAAACGCTGAAGCAGTACATTGCGGATAGCGTCCTTACTGGCAAGACCGCTTGGAACCAAATCATGGACAACTTGTTCAACGGCAAGAAGGGTGCCGTTGATATGTTGCGTGAACAGATGCGCCGGGAACTGGCTGCTGGCAACGTGCAGATTGCTGAGAAGTCGGTGAAGCCGGTCGACGTTTGGATTCGTCCTGAGGCCAAGGCACGCGATGTCGCCGCTGCTACCCGGCAAGCTGAAGCCGCACGCACCAAGGCAGAGAAGCTGGCTGACATCGGCGAGATGTCCAAGGAGACCTCGCAGAAAGCGCGAGACCTTGAGGTTGCGCTAAACACGCTGACTAGAAAGGCCGACTCTGTTCAACGACAGATTGTCGAAGCCGGCGAGAAAGTAGATCGAACCGAGCTTCGTAAACGACTCAACGAGTTGAGGTACGCGCAACGCAAGGTTGAGCTTGAGCTGAAAGCAGAGCGCGTTAGAAGCCGCTACGAAGGTCGTGCCAAGATTGAGGCAGAGAAAGCCGTCAAGATTGGCACTAAGATCGCAGAAGAGGGCGGCGCCCTGCCCAAGCTCAAGGGTTACGCTGGCGAGGAAGCCGCCGCTGTGGCGGCCGCTGAAGCGGTGCCGCCGTCGTTGCAAGAAGTCGGGACCATCCCCGAGCAACGCCAGCTTGTTGACGATTGGCAGAGCACGATTGATGACCTGGCGAAGAAGCGTGATTCGGCCAAGAACAAAGCCAGCAAGCAAGCCTTGCAAATGGCCATCGAATCATCTCAAGAGCAGCTTACCTCGCTAAACGAGTTACTTGCTCGTGAGCAAGCAACCGGCCAGCGTCCTCTCTCGGAGAAGAGCCGCGAGTACATCAAGGCTAGCCAAGAGGCGCGTAAAGCTGCGATGGAACTGTTCAAGAAGGCTCAGCCTAAAGAACAGATTGATGCGTTTATCCAGCAGTCCAACAAAGCCAAGGCAGCTATTGCTCGTGCAATGCGTGAGTCGGAGCGCCTTGAAGACCTTGCGAGAGAAGCACGCAAGGAAGGCGAGATGTCGCAAGAGGAGTTTGCGCAACAGGTCAAGCAAACACAGCGGTACATGGAAGACCTCAAGCGTACTCAGGCTGGCAAGGGCTTGGCGGCTGGCGTCGAGATGGCAGAGGCGGCCAAGCAAGTGTCCGCTGAGGGCGCTCCCGCTGCGTTGACCGAAGAAGCAAGGCGTGCAGCAGCGCGTCTACCATCAATCATTGAGGGCGCCAAGCGTACAGCCAAAACCTTGGAGGAGAACGTCGCCAAGACCGAGGCTCGCGAAGAAATTCTGGGCCGCATGTATGTCCCTGAAGACGTTTTGCCCAAGGACAAGTTGAGGTTGGACCAAGCTCTTGATCGGGCCAGGTTTGCTCAAGAAGAAGCCAGAAGCAATCCTACTGAGGAAAACCTGCGTAAGGGTCGGCAAGCAACCCGAGACATTCAGACGCTGGAGGATGCGCAAAAAGGTGTTGTCCGCGTGTCGGATTACCGCAACGCCGCAGACCTTGCGCTTCGCGCAGCAATCGATGCTCAGCAGCGCGTGCTTAATTCCAACGAGAACCTGGTTGACATGGAGCGGCGATCGCAAAGCCCACGCACCACGGTGACCCAAGCCGACTTGGAGAAGGCGCGACTAGAGAATCAACAGGCCAGGCTCTTGGCGGAAGATGCGACCAACAAGGTCGAGCAAACTAAGCGAGCGTATGAGCTTGTGCGAGATACCGAGCTGCCAAACAAGATTGCTGAGATTACTTCAGAAATGGACGTGGAGGATATTGGCGGGTTTACTGATGCGCTTTTGAGCACTGGCGCACACCGAGTTAAGATCATTGACGACCTTATTGACGAAGCCAGTGCGTACAAGCAGAAGGCGCGTGAGGCCGGTGCCAACCTGGAAGTACCCGCCTCTCCCGAAGCCATTGCCATGACGCAGATGCCGGAAGGCAGCAGCCTATACCAGGTTGCGCGTAGGTTTGCGGAGCATCTGACCGACCTCAATGCCGATGTCGCCGCATACATGCGGGAGTTCTTGATAAAGGAAGGAGTTGAGCGTGGTGCCGCTGAGGCGGGCAACTGGCTGGCAAAAGAGATTGAAGCTCAGAAAGCTTTGGTTGGCATGGTTGAGCCACAGTTTGGTGTGCGTCGCCGGCCTGTTGCCACCGAAGAGGTCTCCACCATTAGCCCCACCGGAGTTGTGACGCCTCGCGCTCAAGCTCTTGGCGAACAGTTTACTGAGGCAGTGAAGCCTGGCGAACAAGCCACCGGTATCCAGAAGCAAATGGAAAAGGCTCTCCGTGAGATGCGCGAGATGCGCACCACTCAAGAGACGCCGAAAGCATTCACGACCAACAACGAACGTTTTAACAACATGTTGCGCGAGTATGCGCAGGAGATTATTCGGCTTGGCTACGATCTACCGGTTACAAACCCGGAGCTTGGCGCGGAGCCTAACGCTTTTCTGAATGTGTCCGAGCGCCTTCAACGCAAGATGTTGACCGAAGAGACGGTCATGTCTCGATTGCTGGAGGCGTTGCAAGAAGACACCATGCAACCGTTCTTGCATTCAACCGAGCTTCGTCGTTCAATCCTTAATCAAGTAGGGGACCGTCTGAAAAAAGCCGGCATGGATAGCAAGTTCATTGGCCGCGCCCTTGTTGAAGTACGCAAGCTGCTGGTGGACGAGAAACGTCTTTCGTTCCATAGCAAGAACCGATTCCCGGACTTGGTCTACGAGGGCGAGCCAATCCTGACTCGCAAGGATTTTGTCGATGCAATGGACAAGGCAGACCCTAAGGTGACCAATGCAGCGCGAGCCGGAGCGCTTGATTATATTGCCAGCAAACAAGCGGCAGCGGCTCAGACCTACGGTATGCTTCACAGCATGAACGACGAATACAATCGTTTTCGTCTCAATCCAGATGGTTCTTGGAAGAAAAATAGCCTGACCGGAAAGGAGCCGGTGGATGCTTCTACTTACGCTATTCAAGTAGCCGAAGACATGATCAACAACAACGAACCGCCGCCGATGCTGATGCCATACAGCGGCTCGATTGTTGCTGACCAGCTGTCGCGTGTTGCCGAGATGGACCGTTGGACGCCGGAGCAACGCGCTAAGCTATACTCTGCGGCCGAGGACATCCGAAAGCAGAAGCCTGTTGACCAAGCTTTGAAGAACGTAATCGGCACTGTTTACAGCCGAGTGTTCGAAGGCACCGATGCGGCGCCGCCAAACATGGACAACATGCACATTGACCCGGTTGTTTCTCGCGCAATGCGTGCGCACTTTGCATCGCTTGTTGACGCGACCGACCTGGGCGATATCGCCAACGCAATCCAAGGCGTGGCACGCTTCACCAAGAAGGGCGTTGTGCCGATGAACTTGCGGGCACTGGTGAACAACAACCTGTCCAACTCGCTGCTTCAAGTTCTCACCCGAGGCGGCGTCAACTTTATGCCCAGTTTGTTCTCAGAGTCGTACAAGTTCAACAAGTTCATCAGCGGAAAGCATGAGGGTCTTTCCGATTACGACATGCAAATGTACGACTCGATCGCCAGGCGCAACGCATTGTTTCGCACCGAGTTCAAAAAGCTCTATGGCGAAAACCCGGCTTGGGCTGGACTTAAGGAAAGGTTTGGCACGCTCGCCAAGCTTGAAGCAGCTATTGAATCCGGCGACTTCAACTGGATGTATCTGCCTGAATCATATGGAAAGTTTCGCGACTTTATGGTTGACATGTATACCAAGGCTGGCGATGCGCCCTTCCGATTGGAAGAAATGGTTCATGTCTATAACGACTTCTACGACAAGCTTGAGAAGATGGAACCAGGAACCGTTGCTCAGTTCCCTATTACTCCATACGAGAATATCAAGTTGACCAAGCTGGAGGATGGAAGCTTTGAGGCCACGGACCCAATGGGTCGTCAGCCGGCAAAGAAGCTTGGTGCTGGTTCTAAGGAGCTGTCGGATGTGCTGGCAAAGGCGGCCGATGTTGCGCAAGAAAGCAAGTTCTTGAACCCGGAGCGAATGGGCTTGTGGTTCAAGGCATTGCAATCTACTGCGATGCAGCCAATCTCTGGTATCTTTACTTGGGCCGCAGGCGCATTGGATATCCCGTTCATCAAAAAGGGATTGGTATCCCGGATGATGGAAGGGCCGGTAGCCATGGAGACCAACTCACCACGTGTGCTGACTGAGCAAGCAAAGCAGTTCTCTTCTTGGTGGCTCAAGCGGGCCGCGATGATTTCCGGGTCGCAAGCTGCGTTTGCGAATCAACAGGCGATGGAAGATGTGCGCCGCTCGCTTGGTTACAATCAAGCTTTGACTTCGGTTGTTGTTGCGCCTGGTGTCAACCCAGCGTATTTGCGGATGCGCAATACGGCACCGTTGTTGTTTAGCGCACCTACGACCAGCGCAATGAACGCATTGGCCGGTGCTGTAGACTGGATGCGTTTTTCGCCTTCATCTCCGTTTACCAACCCGGACTACTTGGCCAAGATTCAAAGCGCTGACGTGGACTGGGAGCGGTTTACACCTGAACAAGTAGAGCTTCTGAAACGCAACAAGCCAGAGATTGGTGAGTACGCAGAAGAGATGCGGCGATTGGCCAAGGAAGACCCGGAGGCTTACAAGTATCGCGCTCTTGTCAAACGAGACATGACCAAGTGGGCAGCCGGCGAGATTTCTAACAGAGAAGACCTGCTTCGACTTATCGGACTGACCGGCAGCCCGCTCTTGCAGTGGGCAAAGGAAATGTCCGAAGGCAAGAAGACTTCGTCTGCTTTGCTTCGTCAGTTTGGCTCGATGGTGTTCGGCGCCACGCCCTTCTCGATGGCCGACGTTGCGGCAGCACTAGCCGGCAAGGCTGGTGCCGACTCTATGGAGAAGTACACCAGCTACGGCTCGACGATTAGCAAGAGCGGTGAATACGAAGACTCCTCTACTATGATGGAGTGGGCGATTGCACAGTTGTTTGGCATTGGCTGGAACCAAGTGTTCTACGGCACCGGTGGCGAGTCGCCCGACGACCCGCGTGGCTACCCCAGGTTGAAGTCTTACTTGAACCGGTTTGATACTGAGTTGAACAACTCGGTGCTCAATGAGCTAAAGAAACGCACTCGTGAGCCGCTTGGCGCCGATGCAACTGAGCAAGAGAAGATTGAGCACCAAAACCTTGTGGCCGCTTACAAGCTAATCAAGGGTGGTATGGATCGATTTAAAGACAAGATGGAGCGTGCAATCAAGGAGCAGCAGAAAATGCTCGTGCGCCCTAAGCAACAGCCGACTAAAGACTAGACTTGACAAAACTCTTCAAGTAGGCTTGCGGCACGAACGGAGGAATCATGTTTCACGCATCGCGCACCCTGAAGAACGGAGCCACTGAAGCTGAGCGCAAGGTGCTTGATGTAACGGCAGCTAACAACCCGCCGGTTAGTTCGCTGCCTAACCGAACAGAACCGATGGTTCCTCGTGGCCAGTGGCAGAACATCGACTTGATTACGTTCACCACCTTGACCAACTTCGACATCGGCATCTGGTGGTGGTACGAGTCGGCCCAGCTTTGGGTGCTGGATACCACGCTTGGTGGATCTATGGGTGTTAGTAAAGGCTTCTTCCGCGTCGACCACGCTGATGGCGTGGTTCGCATTCCGATTCTGGACAACAACAAGTCCGCTTGCGCCGATGGTCTGTATCTTGAAGTAAAGAACTTGGGTGCTGGCGCCAATCCTCAAGTTTGGTTGCAGGGTCAGCAGTAATGAGCGGGGATGTCGGCATGAACGTGGTCATCGCTTTGGTCTCTGCTGGCGTATCGACAATCGTCACGGTTGTTACCGCAGTGGCTTGGCTGAAGACTCAGTTTGCTGAACTAGGCGAGCGTCTGGCCAAGGCTGAGACGCTGCACAAGTCGCTGCACGACCGTGTTGAGAAACTGGAAGACGCTCGCGAAGAAGATGTACGGCGGGCATTAGCCAAGGTTTCATCGTGAGCAACAGACAGGGTGTGGCGTATGACGCAGATAACCTCGTCACGCTGACGCCAGGTAGTTTGACCTTTAACGGCACGACCTACGACATCGCTGCTTCTGGTAGCGCGGCTGCGGCATTGCAGGCTGCGTTGATTGCGCAGGCCACAGCCAACGCGGCGCTGCCCAAGGCCGGCGGCACGATGACCGGCGCCATCAACATGAGCAACCAGCAAATCAATATGCTGGGCGCTCCTCTTGTATCGACCGATGCTGCGACCAAGGGCTACGTTGACACGTCTGTGGTCGGCTTACTTGACCTCCAAGGCACGATCGATTGCAGCACCAACCCAAACTATCCGGCAGCCAACAAGGGTGACGTGTGGGTTGTATCGGTGGCTGGCCTCATTGGCGGCGCCTCGGGCATCTCGGTGCAGGCCGGCGACGCGATCCTTGCGCTCGCCGACAATGCAGGTGGCACGCAAGCGGCAGTCGGCTCAAGCTGGAGCATCCTGCAAGCCAACCTTGTTGGCGCTCTGCTCGCCGCAAACAACCTCAGCGACGTGCAGAACGTAGCCACGGCCCGCAATAACTTGGGTCTGGGAACAGCGGCGACGCAGAACAGCACAGCGTTTGCCACTGCCGCGCAGGGCACGCTGGCAAGCACTGCCGTGCAGCGTGCTGGTGATACGATGAGTGGTAATCTGAGCATCAAGGCCGCTTCGACAACTTATCCATTGACCATTGGTGCGGGCACCAAGGGTCTCGATGAGTATTCGTCGGGTGGTGTAACCAACGATGCTATCAAAGTTTTGGGTTCAACTGGCGGCGCCCCACTTGGGGTTCAGAATAACAACGCAACCGGTTTTTCCGGTGTCGAGTACTTCGACAACACCGGCGCGGTCAGAGTGTTCACTGGTTACCAAATCAGTACGGGCGAATTTCGGTTCAACAACTTCTCGGCTGCACCATCTATCAAGTTCAAGATCAACTATACAGATCGGGTGATTGCTCTCACCGATACGGTTCGCTTGATTGGCAATACCCTTGGCGCCTGCGTAAACGTGCAGAACACCAATGCATCGGGCTTCTCTGGTATCGAATACTGGGATCAAACTGGGGTCGTCAAAACGTTTACTGGTTATTGGAACAGCACAGGCGAATTTCGCATTAATCAGCTTGCGGCGGGCGGCACCATAGTCTTCAAGATTTCCGGCAACGATGCGATTGCGGTGGCAAATAGCCGTGCGGTCACCGTTCCCGTTTCGCTCAAGATTGGCACGTCGGGAACGGCCATCACGCAACAGAACGTCTATACCCCGACGCTGACGCCTGCCGCAGTCAGTGCGGGTGCCCCCGCCGAGCAGACCTTCACCGTGAGCGGCCTTGCGACCACCGACACGGTGACCGTGAATGCGCCAGGGGCGGCAGTATTCAACGCCCGCGTGTCGGCAGCCAATACGCTTGCCGTCACCTTCATGCCTCCGGCTGCCGGAAGCTACACACCACCAGCGGGCACATACCGCATCGTGGCCATTAGGAGTTAATCATGCGTTACGTTCTACTTGCTCTTACCCTTGTTGCCTGCTCCAAGCCCGCGCCGGTTTCGACGACGGCGATCGTTATTGTTGACGACGTAGTGCAGGTGGTCGATGCGGCTGAAGCTGTCACTGCTGCCGACGCCCCCAGCGCGGTGACGCCGTGAAGGGCAAGCGTACTTACATCGCGCTCGCTGGCGTATTGGTCAGCGTGGCTGTCGGCGTTGCGGCTCGCCATGGTCTTGACCTTGGGCCGTATCAGCAAGACTTGACCGATGGCCTTGTTTTGCTGTTCACTATGGCAGCCGGATACTTCCGGTCTGTTGCGCACAGCGAGGCATAACATGCACGACGAGAAGAGCGGTCATCTGGTCACGTGCTTTCTGAAGTACCAGGCTCAGGCGCGTATCCTACACTGGCAAACCAAGAAGTTTGCGCGTCATAACGCCTACGGCATGTTGTACGACAAGCTGTCTTCAGGCATGGACCAGTTCATCGAGTGCCACATGGGCAAGTACGGTCGAGTCTGCGTGGGCGGGCCGATCGAACTGGCCAACATGGATGACCTTTCGGTCAGCGAGTTCATGGATGAGTTGACCGACTTCTTCTTGTCGTTCAATCAGATGTACGACGCGAAGGTCGATAGCGACTTGCTGAACATCCGAGACGAGATGCTGGGCACGGTCAACACGGTCAAGTACCTACTGACGCTGGACTAGCCATGACGCCAGACGAGTTCAACGCTCACGAGATTGCAGCCGGCCGGTTGACTCCTGAGATGCTTGCGGTGGCGCTTGCTGCTGGTGGCATCTTGGCGTTTCAGAAAGCCAACGGTTTGACGCCTGACGGCAAGGCTGGCGTGCGCACTCAGGCTGCGTTGGCGGGTCGACCCATCCCGGTGGGCCAAGCTGCGATCGAAAAGGTCTACGGCAAGTTTCCGTATACCGAAGGTGTGGGTGGTCGCATTGCAATTAATCCCAGATGGGTGGGACTCAATATTGTATCGACCAAACTACACACAGGCCAATCTGTTCGACTACATAAAATGGTTGCGTCGGAGTTCGTATCCCTGTTCGCCAAGGCGTGCAAAGCGTCCAGCTACACACCAGCCAGCGTGCAGACCTTTGTGCCCAGGCACACGCTGTGGGATCCTAAGAAGAGCTTGAGCCTGCATAGCTGGGGTATCGCCATCGACTTCTCGCCCAGCGAGAACACAATGGGCGGCACCGATGGCAAGGGTGGGCAAAGCAAGATGCGGCAGAATCTGTCGTTCGTTAAGGTCTTCACCGATGCTGGCTGGACATGGGGCGGGTCGTGGAAGATGAAGGACGACATGCACTTTCAGCGTGCGGGGTAACCATGCGCCTGTGTCTGATTGGTCTGTTGCTTGTTGGCTGCTGGCCCGCTGCTCAGTGCAAGGTGGCGAGCGTGGACATCTACCCGCTGGGCAATAAGCCCAAGCCGGCGGGCAAGGTGGTCGTCGGGTGTGACGGCAAGAAGCTGGTCGAGGTCGAAGCCGACGAGGTGAAGTGATGCTCGACCAGTTGCGTGCCGATTGGATTGCCAGCCCGAAGCGACCGGTGGTCAACGCGGCGCTGAGGTCCAGCATCGAGACGGTGCTGAAAGACGCGCTGCCGCTAGTGCCCGACGCTGTGATCGACGCAGTAGCAGCAGCAGCTATCCAGACACTGGACGACGCGGCGACTCAGGCGGTTAAGGTCAAGGCTGACACTGCTGTGATTAAAGACCACCGGCCACGCTGAGAACCTGGCGAGCATAAGCTTTACCGCACTCGCCACGCAGGCCAGCATTGCCACAGCGGTAACCAGCGAGCGCTCGCGCCCAGTTACCACGCGCACGCTTGTGCCAGTATCGCAAAGCGTGTGCCCCTGCTGCTCGATTAACCGGTGGCAGCCACAGCAACCAGCTTGGCTTGACCGGTGAGTACCGTGGGCATACCTGCATCACACCGATGCACCCGGCCTTGGACTTGGCGGTCCACACACCGTGGCTTTCCACCTGTTCGACTGCCTCAATTATCTGTTTTGGGATAAGGAATGATAATGCTATCAGCCACGTCATGTTCACACTCCTTGCAGATGTTCCACCGCACACCGTCCCTGCGAGTGAGCTGTTGCTTGGGTACGAGTGTGTAGCACTTGCAGCAGACAATGAGGTTCTGCTTGCACGCTTGACCTGGGTGGTGTTGATTGCACCAGAGGCAAGTCATGGCTAGTCCGGTAGGCTTTCGATGATGCGCACCATCTCTCGCACTTGACGCACCATCTGATGCGCAAGCTCCTTGGCCTCCTCCTGAGTGTCGGCCTTATGCCGAGCGACGAACACGCCACCGCTGTAGACCTCGGCAATCCAATGCTTGCCGTGACGCCATGTCCGGATGTCAATCATGCTGCCTCCTTCTTCTTGCGCACTCGCTTGGGTTTCTCTGCGACCACCGGCTCGGGTGCGCTGAACTCCCAGCCACCCGACACCTTCTTGCACACGGCCTGCCACAGTGAGTCGGGCTTGCCGGCAAAGACAGCCCCTTCCCATGCGGCCCGCAGCTTACGGTCAGACTCCAGCCACGCACGCTTCTGTACCGAACGACTCATCCTAGACTCCCATCTGCGCCCGACAGGCGCGGCAATAATGCGGTGCTGCGTAGTCAAACCTGGCCATGCTCCACGGCCACTTGCCGCATAGACTATTGCCAGACTCAAACGCATGGTTAATCAGGTTTCCGACCGCACCCCAGCGGCATCCTTGTGCAACCGGCAGTACGTACACCGCTTGCTTCGGAGGCTCCACCGATGCGCTGGCAACTGGCACGGTAGGATGAGTGAGCGATACCACGCTTGGTAGTGCCGCACGCATAAGTTCCTCGCGGATACGGGCCTCTCGCATTGCAAGCAGCACGTTGTTTTCGGCAGAAGGGGTGGTCGGCCTCTCACGTGGCAACTCCTTGCAGACTTGGCACCTGCGGCTCTTGCAGATTTTGGTACGCGCCATGCCATGCAGGCGAGCGAGCACTTGCTTACTGAACTCGCGGTCGCTGACGGCCATCACTTCACCCCCGCCAGAAACCCGCGCCACGTCTCGGCACCACCCGTGGTCATCCACACGGACAAGCCACGGCGCTGCTCGTTCGACATACCAGCCGGCGCCGGCTTGCCCAAGCTATCGCAAAACGCGGCCACCAAGTCATACGCCCAGCCCTGCTTATCAAGCCAAGCCATGAAGCCTGCCTCGTCCTTGGCCCAACTGGCGTGCTCGCCTGGTCGCTGCACCCGCTGCTGGTACACGTTGTCCTGGTCACGATCTGGGTCATCGCCCGTCTCGATGCAGAAGGTCTGACGCAAGGCGTACTTGTAAGCACATGTCATCGCCTTGTTGCCGGCCTTGTCGCCAGAGTCGGCGCCCTCGCCCAGCGCGTGGACCTCGACGTGCGTGCCGCTGGCTGCGTGCGTGAAGCGCACCACTGCCTTGAGCAGGCACACGTTCATGCTGCCGCCCTTCGATGTGGTGACGA
>Ga0208005_1000061_pt1 | contig 42452 bp, 45 predicted proteins | sample DEB19_08_DNA_3_FD_184530 | JGI IMG/M metagenome (GOLD analysis project Ga0208005, IMG submission 184530) | Aqueous microbial communities from the Delaware River and Bay under freshwater to marine salinity gradient to study organic matter... | ecosystem: Environmental > Aquatic > Marine > Coastal... | reverse complement strand
ATGGGAGAAAGGCCACCGGGAAAAACTCTCGACCGCATCAACAACAACGGCAACTACGAAGTTGGGAACTGCCGGTGGGCGACAAGAACCGAACAGGTGCGTAACCGGAGGGTGTCAAAGTGAAGGCAAATCCCAACTACATCGCGGTCTGCCCAAGGGCTGTTCAGTTTCAGGAGTCCAAATGAAAGTCCCCCGTCGCATCATCCGTCCGCCAGTCGAACAGGCCATGGCCTACCTCGCCAAGTGCGCGCCGGCCATCCAAGGCCAGGACGGGAACGGCACCACAGCGAGGCTGGCCAAGGCGGTCGTGCTGGGCTTTGACCTCGATCCGCAACTGGCGCTGTCCGCGTTCCGGCCGTGGAACGAAACGTGCCAGCCGCCGTGGCCGGAGAAGGATTTGCTGCGGCTGCTGGAGGCGGCGGCCAAGTGGCCAGGTGAGCGGGGCAATTTGTTGGCCAAGGACGGCACAGCGGAGCAGTTCACCCCACCAAAGCCGGCACAGCCCAGCGGTCCAGCCCCAAAACCGGCCACAGCCGAGCGCAAACCGCCTGCCAGGGACGGGTTTCGGCAGCCGACGCTGGCCGAGCTGCAAGCCATTTTGTTCCACCGGGAACTGGGCAGCCTCGCCGGTCTGACGTGGGCCGCGCAACGGGGCGTGCTGGTGGTCGGCCAGTGGCGGGACTGGCAATGCTACGGCGTGACGGACTCCAGCGGGCGCGTGCTGGAGCTGCGCCGGGTCGATAATGAGCCGTTTCCGGAGATGGGACCGCTGCCCGAGCGCAAGAGCCACAGCCTGAAGGGCAGCGAAAAGTCGTGGCCAGTGGGCTTGGCTGAGGCGGCGGATTATCCCGCCGTGGCGTTGGTCGAGGGCGTGCCGGACTTTCTCGTGGCGCATGACGTGGTGATTTGGGAGCAGGGCACGCGCGAGCACCCGCAAAACGTCAAATGCGCGCCCGTGGCGATGCTCTCCGCCTCACCAGCGATCCACGCGGATGCGCTGCCGTTTTTCAAGGGCAAGCACGTCCGCATTTTTGCCCATGCCGAGGCTGCCGGGCTGGCCGGCGCGGAAAAATGGCGGCGGCAGTTGCTTTCTGCCGGGGTATCCGATTGTATCCTGTTCGATTTCTCGGCCTACCATGAACCCGCCACCGGCACGATTCCGAACGATCTCGATGAGTTCATGGGCCAGCGCACCCGCTGGCAGCCCCGCAAACCGTCCGCCGACTGGACAACTGACTTCAAGGTGATGCCATGCTGATTGACTCCGCTTCCGACGCCGCCATCGTGAAGGATGGCCAAGTGACACTCCCCCGCCGCGCCGTGGTGGACGACGACGGGCTGGCGCTCCAGCAGTCGCTGCTCAACGTGTTCTGCGGAGAGGGCAGCAACGAGGCCAAGGGCTTGAAAGCCGCCGAGGTGGTCACGGCGGCCGCCCTGAAACGGGGCCGGATGTTCTACCATGCCGAGTGCCGGGACTTCTCCACGGCGATGTATTTCGACCGGGGCACCAAGTCGCTGCTGCGCCTGCGGTCGGATGAGTTCCAGAGCTGGCTGTCCTCGTGGTGCGGCGTGAACCGGGCCAGCAAGTTCTGGAAATACATCACCACGCGGCTGGAGAACGAATCCTTGAGCGGGGCGGGCACCACGGGAATCGTGCCCGAGCAGTTTTGGGCCGCGCGCAAGAGCGCCGTCTATCTGTCGTGCGGACAGGGGCACGTCGCCAAGGTCACGGCCACGGGCGTCACCATGGAGGACAATGGCGTGGACGGGGTGCTGTTCGAGGCCAAGAAAGTATGCGCAACTTGGCGACTGCTGGACGGACCAGGCGCGGACCCCATCGAGGCTTGCTCCATCTTCCGCGACATCCATGCCGAGGCGGACCACGGCAAGATGCTGTTCCGCCTCTGGCTCTTTGGCCTGCCCTGCTGCACGCCCACCAAGCCAGTGCTGGGGAACATTGGCGAGATCGGCAGCGGGAAAACCCGGCTCGCCAAGGCGGCGGCCGAGCTTTACGGGGTGCCCTGGGTCGCGGCCAGCGTCGATGACAGCGCCGAGGCGGAGCGCAACTTCTGGGTCAACTGCGACAACGGCGGCCTCTACATCCTCGACAACGTGGACTCCAAGGTGAAGTGGCTGCCGGATGCCATCGCCGCCGCTGCCACGGACGGGGGCAAGCCGGTGCGCCGGCTCTACACCACCAACGACGTGGTGACGATGCGCGCCCGAGCCTGGTGCGTCATCACCTCGGCCCAGCCATCCTTCGCCAGTGACGCGGGACTGGCGGACCGGATGCTGGTGCTGCGCATGAACCGGCACGGCACGGAAACGGAGGACGGCCAGTTGAGTGCTGAGATCGAAGCCGCCCGGGACGCGGGCCTGACGTTCATCTGCCGCACGCTGTCGAAGGCGCTGGCCACGCGGGCACAGAAGGAGAACCTGAACTTCCGCCATCCGGACTGGGCGACGCTGGCAGTGCGCATTTCCAAGGCGCTGGACATGGAGGACGCGGGCCGGCACGCGATCAAGGCGGCGGAGCGGGACAAGAGCCAGTTCTGCATCGCCAACGATGCGGTCGGGAGCGCGGTCCTGGCGCTGGTGGAGAAGGAGGGACGCTGGGAAGGCGATGGCGCGGCACTTGCCGAGGCGCTGGGACAGGTGGACGAGGCACTTCAGCACGATCCTTGGCGAATCAATGCCAAGAAGGCGGGGCGCTGGGTGGCGCGGGTGCTGCCGCATCTCAAGCAGGTGGTGGATGCCGTGGTCGAGGAGAACCGCAGCACGAACACGAAATATTACCGGCTCGGGCGCAAATACGAGGAGAGTCCGTTCTGATTTCCACGCGCGGGCACCACTGGGGCTGGGCCCCATGCCCCCAAAAGAAAAACCCCGGCGGGTGAGGCCGGGGCGGGGTGGGGCACGGTCCGGATCAGTCAGCGGGCCGATACGTGGCATACAGCCAAAACCCGGGGGCATGACCACGTTCGGCGGTGTAGGGGGGGCACCAGTGCCTAAACTCCTCGGGCGGGTTATCGCTGCCGAGGGGGAAGTGATACAGGGTGCCGGGCACCAGCACCAAGCCAAGGCGCGTGGCCTCAGCGTGGACGTGCGCGAACCGGCCGCGCTTGATGGCCAACTGGAAGCCGTCGTTGTAGCCAGCCACCTCGGAGCCGGCCGCCTCCAGCTCGAGGCGCATGGCAAACCGCTGGGCGTCGGGCAGTGCCATGAACGCGCTCACTTGGAACCTCCCATCTGCGCATCCGCGACACGCTGCACCAGTTCCGTGGCTTGTCGCACCGATTGCACAGGATGCCCCATCCCGCCGATCCAAAGAACAACCTCACCAGGTGTGGCTCTTCCGTTGCTGTCGATGGCACCCACGTATTGGCGCAAGGCTTTGTTTTTGAGCGCCGCCTCCACTTTGGATTTGGTGGTCACTTGGCACCTCCTTTGGCTTGGGCTTTCGCCAGTCGCGCAGCTACAGCCTTGGCGGCCAAGGCACGGTAGTGTTCCGCATCGCCCCGCCGCTTGGTCGGGCCGGTGGCTTGGCCACCTTTGCGGCCGAGGGTGGACAGGTAAGAGGAGACGTGGGGGTTCATCGCGCCACCTCCATGCATTGATGTTCCGTCGGGGTGAGTGCGTAGTGGGTGCCGCGCACCCCGTAGTAGCTGCGCATGGTCGCGGCATCCTCCCGCAGCGCCTGCCGGTCCGCGCAGGGTGTGCAGATGCCGTAGCCAGCATCACGATTCCACCACTGCCGGCCAATGGTTGAGGCACCGCAACAACAACAGGTGAGGCGTTTCATAGGATCACCTCCTGTCGCTGGGCGAGCGCCCGGTCCGTGTCCAGTGCCACTCGGTCGGCCTGAACCCATCGCTGGCCGGTCCCGTGCGTGGGCACCACGAGGAAATCCAGCCGATCCCAGCAGCGGCGAGCGTCCACCACGCGCACGGGCACGATCAAAGACAACTCCACGGTCAGGCTCCCGGTCTGGCCGATGAACCCCATCAGGTTGAGCGCGCTCATTGGGCACCCCCGTTCTGGTCGTTGTCGTGGTCGATGATGGTGACGTTGACGCCAGCCGGGCATTGCGTGACCTCGGCAATGCCGCCAGTGACTTCGACTTTGACCTGCGCCACGGCATCAAGCCGGATCGTGTCCGCCAAGCGGCGGGTGCGGTGCTTGAGCGCGGCCACGTCGCGGATCAGGTCGTGAATCACGTCGCTGGCGGTCGCAGTGGCGTCGCCGTTGGCATCGCGTAGGGCTTGGACGGCCGTAGACAGGGCATTCGCTGCCTTGGTGAGCTTGTCGATGGTGGTCATTGGGCACCTCCCGTGGCTTTGGCGATGGCGGCGCGGGCTTCATCAGCGACCTCGGCGAGGTCAGGGTTAGCCGCAAGAATGTTTTGCAGCGCAGCCAACAGTTCCGGCGCGGCGGCGATCAGGCGAGCGTTGGCATCGTCCGTTCCGGAGCCAGTCTCGGCTACGACGCCACCGCACGGCGCGATGATGTTCCAAGCAGACGGGTTGCCCCCTGACTCGGCCGACACTGTAAACGACCACGGGCCGGGCGTATGCTGGGCCAGCAACCGCGCATTCTCCTGCGCCATCTCCAGCATGGACACGTTCACGATCTGATTGGGGGGAAACGTCAGGCCGGTGTTGGTGGCACAAATTTTCACCCGTCCACCGTCCTCGTCCTCCAAGGCCCGCCAGATGAACCGCTCATCGCCGGGGTCTTGCCACTCAGGCTTAATACGGACGATGTCGCCACGCTTGATTGTCGCACTCATAACTCTAGTCTCTTTCCTGCCCGGGCGCCGGCTGTCACCGGTCTGGCACTGTTTTCTAGCCAACGGTGCCTGCCCGGGCACTCCCGTTGACTGTCAGCTCGTTCTGAGCCGATCACTGACCATGCCGGCGGCATGATCAGGGTCGGATCAGTGCAGTTTGTAGGTCACATTGGTCACCCGCCTGTCCCAGCAAAGCCGGCAATCGCCACACTGGTTGTCCTGTTTGGGAGCCGGGCAGGTGTAGAATTCCCCGCTCACGTTGCTGGATTTGATCCCGCTCCCAAGCATGGACTTGGGCACCCTCTGCTCGCGCATATGGGCCGAGAGCCGGATCACCAAATTCTGTGGCACCGGTTGGGTTTTCGTGACCTCGCGCACGATGGCGAACTCGCGGGTCGGCAGCCAATGCCGGGTGTTTGGTGTGCGTCGGCAAACCGCAAAGATGCGGCGCAGCATGGCTGCCGATTGCAAGTCGCCAGAGTCGAACCAACGCATGTGCCTAGTGTTGCCAATCAGCGTGACCATGGCCTCAACCCAATCGGGATGGTCGAAGGACTCAAGCCGGCGCTCCAAGGCGGCTTGCACAGCAGGGAAACCATACCGGCCTTTGAGCGCATAGCATTTCTCACAGGTCGAACCGGGCACTGACCGCAACTTGCTACCGGTCAAACAATGCCGCGCGGGAATCGACCAAGCCGGCCCGGGCATTTTGCTGGGGTGGCTGAGGCCGCCAGTAATCTCGGTCGCAATTTGGGGTGTCACAGGTCACCTCCGGTGGCTTTGGCGCCATGGGCCGCCGCCATGGCCTGCTCCTCGGTGCCGGTGAACAAGACTTGAATGCCACCGTCGTCACACTCGAAGTCCCGGCTGACGATGGAGAACGTGCCATCCTCGTTGTCCATCGCGTAGATGCCCTGTCCCGTGTTGGTCGGTGAACCCGCCAACCGCCATGCGCAGACTGACCAGTCCGCGTTGAGGCCACAGCCCCGGCCAAAGGTTTCAGTGAAGGCGTTCACAGGTCACCTCCGCAGCAAACCTCGCCCTCGCGCACGTCGGAGCCGCACTCGCGGCATTCCACGTAACGCACCCATTCGGCATCAACCCCGAACCATCGCTTGCCATGGTTCGGGCACCCAGCATCATGGCAAAACACGCCATTGATCGCCAGTGGCGCGCACTGGTCGCAGGTCTTTTTCGCACTCATGATCTAGCCTTTCTCGTTGCGCCCGGCTGTCACCGGACTGGTTTTTCACTCAACCGACTACCAACGGATACAAGTGAATCACGCCAGCCGCTTGCGGTCAAAACAAATCTTTCGCCAGCGGCGTAACCTGCTCATTTTCAGGGCAATCCAGAGGCATAAAAACTGCGCCAGGTTGTAAAAAAAGCCGGGATAACCGGGTTTCTTTTGCAATTTTAGGTAAAACCCTCGCGCGGGCGTGTGAAGGTTCTCTCAAAAACGCAAAAGAAACCCGGAAACCCGGTGAACGGGGATGGCTTTGGCCTTGGTCTTGACCTGAAAAGTATCCGGTTGTAGCCTGTCAACCATGCCAGTTGACCATGAAGTTGACGACGCGGTTGACCTAGTTGACAACCGGACAAGGGCTATCCAGCTACGGGCACAGGGACTGACCTTGGAACAGGTCGGGGCGCAGCTTGGAATATCCAAGCAGGGCGTGGCCAAACTGATCAAAACCGCCCCTGCCCGGGCGCTGCCCGTGGCGAAGATGGAGGCGGCGAGCCGGACACTGGCGGAGCTGGCCGAGTCAACCAGACAGGCGCTAGCGGAGACGTTTGAGATGGGAGCGGCCATGAGCCGGCGACGGCTGGCTGAGGTGCAACACAATGGTGACGACCGGGCCGCGACGGTCGTCCTGCACAACGCCAAGCTGGCGACCGATGGCGCGAAGATCGTCCATGGCTGGGCCGAAACCAACGGATCAAATGCTGGCGGCCGTATCGCGGTTGGTGTCATCACGGACCTGCGAGGCATGAAATCCGCACAAGTCGTTGATGTTGAGCCGATTCCAACCGTTGGCGAGCAGCCGAATGATTCCAGCAGTCATTCAAAAGCTCCAGATTCGGCCCAAAACGAGGCCATTCCAGAATGAGTGTGCCAATTCAGAACCAGCCGACGGTCCGATTCTCGGTCCCGATCCAGCACTCGGCCAGCTCTCGGCCTGCCCAGTCCTCGGTCGCTGCCGCTGGCGTTCACCTCGGGCCGGCTTGTGCTGGTGACCATGGCCGGTCCGACGCTGGCCTGGGCCTGGGCCGGGCAAGCATCCTTTTTTGGGGCCGGGCCGAGGACGCGCCCCCACGCCCCCTTTTTCGGGGGGCCGTTCATCGTAGGGGTGGGGTTTAAGCGCACCGACCCCTTTCGACTTACAACAACCCCATGCCCTTAACCCTGTCCCCGGTAGGTTCAGCGCCGAACATGCGGACGTATGGTCTGCCCCTGGTGGCGCAGATGACGCAGTTTGACTATGAGCGGGCGGCGGTGGCGTTGGGGCAGGACGAGAGCAAGGGTGGGCTGGGGGAGTTCAATCACCTGAAGAACATTGCGGACGTGCTGTTTCCGGACGCGCATTGGAACCCGTGGCTGGAGCGGATGTTCAGGAGCATGAGCCGGTCGCGGTGGGTGTGTTGGCCGGGGTGTGCGGGTGCGGGCAAGACGTATGGCGCGATGTTTTTCGGGCTGCTGTGGTGGCTGTGCGAGCCGGAGAGCACGCGGGTGATTTTGACCTCGACCACGGCCAAGGCGTTACGGGGGCGGGCGTGGGCGGCGCTGGTGAAGCTGCGGCGGCAGGGCCAGTTGCAGGAGACGGGCAAGTTCATTGACTCGAAGACCATGTGGCAGGCGGTGCCGGGGGACGACCTGCATTCGATCCTTGGCATTGCGGTGCAGAGCGGCGATCTGGAGCGGGCGATTGACAACATCAAGGGCGTGCACCCGAAGCGGATGCTGGTGATCATTGACGAGGCCACGAGCACGCCGAAGGCGATCTTTGATGCGTGCGTGAACCTGTATGCGGCGGAGGAGACGGAGGACTTCCGGATGCTGGTGATTGGGAACCCGTTTTCGCGGCTGGACGAGATGGGGCAGTTTGCGGAGCCGGCGAACGGGTGGGAGAGCGTGTGCGTGGACGATGAGGAGTGGGAGACGAAGCTGAAGATTGACGGCACGCGCGGGTTGGTGACGCGGTTTGATGCGGAGCGGTGTCCGAACGTGCTGTCGGGGCGGTGCGACTATCCGCACCTGATCACGTTGCGGAAGCTGGAGGGGTTGCGGCGCGGCCTGGGCGACAACTCGCCGCGCTACTGGAGTGAGGTGCGCGGGTTCTGGCCGCCGGACGGGCTGGTGCGGACCGTGTTCACCGAGGGCGAGCTGGTAAAGCAGCGCACGGCCAAGAAGTGGGTCTGGCAGGGGGGTGACATCCGGGTGGCGGCGGGGTTTGACCCGTCCTTTGGTGGCGGCGACCGGGCGGTGCTGCGGTTCGTGCAATGGGGCACGGTGGAAGGCGGAATGGAAGGCGTGGAGTTGGGCGACCTGATCCATGTGGACGTGGACGCGCGGGCGGGGGAGCCGCCGAACTTTCAGATGGCCAAGCGCGTGCGGCAGGAGTGCGAGCGGCGCGGGGTCACGCACGACCGGCTAGCGGTGGATGCTTCCGGCGGCGGCCGCGTGTTCTGCGACATTCTCGAACGCGAGTGGGGGCCGGTCATCCGCGTGGAGTCCGGCGGCAAGCCCAGCGAGCGCACCGTCAGCCACGAGGACCAGCGCAAGGCGACAGAAGCGTATGACCGCAAGGTGACCGAGCTTTGGTATCAGGCGCGGGAATTGCAGATGAGCGGGCAGTTGCGCGGCCTCGATGCGGAAACGGCCGTGGAGTTTTGCAGCCGGCGCTATGATGACGAGAAGCGGAAGGTCGTGCTCGAGACGAAGGACGAATACAAGAAGCGGCATGGGCGGTCTCCCGACCTGGCGGACGCGGTGGTGTTTGCGCTGGAGGCGGCGCGGCAACTGGGCCTGACCATCCGCTCCGTCGGCTCGACCTCGCGGCGCTACACCGTGGAGAAGGACGAGCAAAAGGCGGCGCATGAGGTTTATCGGGACGTGAACTACTCCGGCGACAACGAGGCGGAGATGCTGGATTTTTACGAAGGCGCGCAGGTGTTGTAACTTTGCGCTTGCGCCGGGTGGTATCCGTTGGTATCCGTTGGCAGATGCAGCGTCCGGCAAAAATTTACCTGTTTGTGGAATACACTAGGCATGGTGTCCGCCAGCGATGGTCATTGCGGGACGCGCACAATCCAGATGCCGTCCGGGTTGATTTGAGGAATGCCGGCGCGGAAAACGTGGTTTTGGTGGAGGCGGCTGAAAACTTGCCGGAGGGTCCGCTGTGAAGCGCATCACTGAAAAAGAGCCGAACCCTGATTGGGTAAGCGCACCGCTTGAGCAGCGCGTTTGGACTCCTCAAGGTGGATATAGGCTAGAGATGTATACGCCGACACATCCAGCCGGAGAAGTTTCTGGAGAATGGAAGCTTTGCCCACCCGAACGCTACACCATCAACTCGCGCGGTGAATACGTGAAGGTATCATGAAGCGCATCATTGCCCCGAACTTTGTGCCGCCGGGCGGGAACTACCGCTACGTGCAGCCGGAGACGGGCATGGAATTTTTGGGGCAGACGCCGCAGGTGGTGTTCAAGAAGGTGCGCGACCACCGGATTGCGAACAACATCCCGATCCGGCACATGGAGCAGCAGATCGTTGACCAGTTCTGCGAGTCGCAGCCGGAGCTGTGTGAGGACGTGGATCCGAGCACGGGCCAGCCGACGCCGTGGGAGCTGGCGCAGCGGTTCACGCGGGCGATGGTGCGCTGGGCGGCGGACGGGTTCCGCGTGGTGCCGGCGGAGAAACTTCAGGAGCGGCGCAACATCTGCGAGGGGTGCCAATACTGGCGGGGCGACGGCAACGAGCCGGGCACGGGCCGGTGCGGCAAGTGCGGTTGCTCGGGCCTGAAGCTGTTCCTGGCGACGGAGCGGTGCCCGGATGGGAAATGGGGGGTGGAGGCGTGAGCCTGACGCTTGACCATCTGTGTCGATTTTGGAGCCGGGTTGAAAAATCCGACGCTTGTTGGCTGTGGACTGGAACCAAGGTCGGAGTCGGTTATGGGGTTTTTCCAGTGAATGGAAAATATCGGATGGCTCACCGTCTTTCGTTTGAGCTTCATCATGGGAAAATTGCGGAAGGCTTAGAGTGTTGCCATAGGTGCGACGTTCCGGCCTGCGTGAACCCCAATCATCTTTTTATCGGAACCCACACGGACAACATGAGGGACTGTGAGATCAAGGGAAGAAATCCTCACAGGAAAGGCGAAAAACATCACAAAGCGAAGCTGACTGACGAAACGGTTCGGCTAATTGCCTCTGAATTGAAAAACAGAACTGCGACGCAGTGGGAAATCGCCAAAAAATTCGGGGTAACTCAGAGCACAGTGAGCCTCATCAAGCTCGGAAAAATTTGGACACACATCGCATGAAGATACACTGTTTTTATCGCAACATTGGGCGCGAAGCCAGCAACCTGCCATTGGTTTATCTTTGGAAAGAACGATGGGAAAAGCAGGGCTGGGAAGCGGTAATTTTGGGAGAAGACGACGCTCGAAAACATCCCCAGTTCACAACGCTTGCAACGGCTTACGACCAGTTGCCTACTGTAAATGGAAAGGGCTACGAAGTGAGCTGCTATCTCCGCTGGCTGGCGATGGAGGTGGTTGGTGGCGGCTGGATGTGCGATTACGACGTGATCCCGTATGACTTCAAGCCAAGGCCGCCCACGGAGAGGCTGACGCTGTGGAATGGCGGCGCGTGCCCGTGCCTGGTGAGCGGTTCAGCGGCGGAGTATCGGCGACTGGCGGAGCGGTTTGCGGGCTGGACACCGACGGCCAAGGACATGGCGTTCAAGCCTGGGCCGCATTGCAGCGACCAGAACATCTGCGACCAGATCCCGGGCGAATACGACGTGCAGAGCGCGGTGGTGCAATACCTCGACCCCGGCTGGGAAAAGGCGGCGGCGGTGCACTATGCCGGCTGCGTCATGGCGGACAAGAAGCCGAAATTTGCGCACATTCCAAGGTTGCGGTAGCCAGTCAGTATGGTATTGACATGAAGCCATGACAGATACAGCCACGACCACGGCGGCGGCGAACACCAACGGCACGCTGGCGACCCTCAATTCGTCCGGCAGCGCGCCGGCCACGCGCATCGCCAACGCGGAGCAGGCCCGCACGATGGTCCTGGGACTGCTGCGCAATGACGAGACGCGGGCGCGGAAGCGCGCCTTGGTGAAGGGTCTGGTGGATGGCAACCCGCCCTACAACCCCGGCAAGCTGAAGGAAGCGGGGCGGGCGACGGCGTGCAACGTCAACTGGCGCGTGGCGGAGGCGTATCTTGGCGCGGCGCTGGGCGCGTTCTACGACGTGTTCAACGAGGCGGCCACTTACGCCACGGTCAGGACCGCGTATGGCCAGCCCGAGCAGCGCGACGACTGGGGCCGGATCATCACCGAAGAGTTTGACGAGCTGTTGAAGCAGGAGGCCGGGTTTGATTTCAACATGCAGTTGTCCCAGCACGAGATGGTGCTGTATGGCAGCGGCCCGCTGTGGTTTGGCGACGATGCCGACTGGCGTCCGCAGGCCAGCGAGCACCGCGACCTTTACGTGCCGGAGATGAGCAAGAGCGATGCGGCGCAGTGGGAGTGGTGCGCGCGGATTTCGACCTACCGGCCGAATGAACTGTTTGACCGCATTGCCAGTCCCAAGGCGGCGGCGGCGGTGGGCTGGAAGGTGGAAGCGGTCCAGCAGGCCATCATCAACGCTGCGCCCGAGGACCAACGGCAGATTTCCGACCAGTCGCGGACGTGGGAGTGGTGGCAGCAGCAGTTGAAGAACGGGAGCCTGTATTACAGCTTTGGCAGCAAGGTCATCCGCGTGGCGCACGTCTATTGGCGGGAGTTTGCCAAGCCTGGCGAGGCGGACGGCGGCATTTCGCACGCGATCATCTCCCTCGACGAGAGCGCGCAGATCGGCAACAGCAACAAGATCAACGACTGGCTGTTCCACAAGGAGCGGCGGTTCAAGACCTGGGCCGAGGTGGTGCACCCGATGTATTACGACCACGGCGGCGGCGGCTACCACCATTCCGTGTCCGGCATGGGCGTGAAGATGTATGGCGCGATGGAGTGGCAGAACCGCCTGATGTGCAACCTGGCGGACAAGACGTTCGCGCCCAAGGTGCTGTTCCGGCCCACGACGGCCGACGCCAAGCAGAAGCTCGCGCTCACGCACCTTGGCGATTACGGATCCCTGCCGGCGGGTTGGGACGCGGTGCAGGTGCCGATGGGCGGCTTTCTGGAGGAAGGGCTGGCGTTCAACCGCGAAATCGGTTCGACCGTGGCCTCGAACCTCAGCCAGTATCGGCAGAACTTGCAACGGGAAGGCGGAAACCCCATCACCGCGCGCGAGGTGGATTGGCGGGCCAGCGAACAGGCGCGGCTCGGCAAGACCCAGTTGAACCGCTACTACCAACAGCTCGACGCCGTGTATGCGGAGATGTTCCGGCGCGCGGCCAGCGAGAAGCAGCGCGACGAACTGCCCGGTGGCAAGGCGGCGAGGGAATTCCAGCAGCGGTGCAAGGACCGGGGCGTGCCAATCGAGGCGTTGCGCAAGACCAAGTGCGTGCAGGCCACGCGCATTGCCGGCCAGGGCAGCCCGTTCATGCGGCAGCAGTCGCTGGAGTTCATCCTTGGCATGGTGGCGATGCTCCCCGAGGGCGGGCGCGTGAATCTCATCGAGGACGTGATTGCGGCGCGGGCGGGACAGGCGGCGGTGCGCCGGTATTTTCCGACGCCGCCCGAGGACACCAGCACGCTCGACCAGATGGCGGAGGCGCAGGACAAGGTGGCGGCGATGAAGGTCGGGCTGATGCCGATGGTCACGCCCACGCAGAACCCGCTCATTTACGCGCAGGTGTATTTGCAGGCGGCGGCGCAAGCGGCGGCCTCGCTGGAACAGGGCGCGGACCCGGTGGAAGTGGGTGCGTTTCTGGAGATTGCCGGGCAGGCGGCGGCGGCGCAGGTCGAACGGCTGGCCGGCGACCCGACGCGGCAGCAGCAGTTCAAGGCGCTCCAGCAGGAATTGCAGCGGCTGGCGCAGATCACCGACCAGATCCAGCAGCGCGGCGCGGAGCAGGCGCAGCAGCCGCCCGCGCAGCCCGGCCTGCCCGTGGAGGACCAGTTGAAGGTGCAGAAAGCCAAGCTCGACCTGGAAATCAAGCAGGCCAAGGCGCAGCAGCAGTTGGAACTCAAGCGGAAGAAGTTCGAGCAGGACACTGCTTTGGCTGACGCCCGCACCGCGCAGCAGCTCGAAAGCAAGGCTTGACGTTGTAAGGTATCCGGTTGTATCCATGTTGTAGTTTTACAACGCATGAAGCCGTGTCTGCGCAAGCATCCTGATTCCCCCTACTGGCAGGCCGTGCTCTATCTGCCTTCGGGCAAGCGCACCAACCGGAGCACCAAGAAGACCAAGCGCGGCGAGGCCATGAAGGTGGCGTTGCAGATGCAGAAGGAATTATGCTCCTAGTCGTCCTGCCGTTCACCACCAAGGAAGTGCCGCAGGTGCTGAAGAACTTGGCGCTCGCGCGCAAATTCGACGGCCGGCAAAAGAACCCCGCGCTGGTGAGCTACGAGGAGGGCACGGGCCGCGTGGACGAAGTGGTGGCGGCGGCCAAGGAATCCTTTGGGGAGGTGAAGACGTTCTCCTACCATCGTGGCCCCTCTGGCTGGCCCGGCGGTCCAAACCACGCTTTCAAGATGACCGCCTACCACTTGGGCGAGCAGCAGAATCCACATCCGTTTCTGTGGTGGGAGAGCGACGCCATCCCATTGTGCAAGGGCTGGCTGGAAGTGCTTTGGGCGGCTTACAAGGCCGGAGGCAAACCGTTTGCCGGCCACGTTGTCGGCGGTATGGAACACATGAACGGCGTGGGCATCTACCCGCCGGACGTGCGGCTGTATTCCATCAAGGCTTTCACCTGCATCAAGACGCCGTGGGACGTGGCGATGAAGCCGGAAACGCGGCATCACACCACCGCGTTGAACCACCTGATTCTGCACTACTGGAACATCAAGGACGGTGCGAATTTCAACGGCCCAGAGGGCGTGCCGTTGTCCGTTAAGTCCAAAAAGGAACTGAAAAAATGGATCACCGATGAGGCGGTGCTGCTGCATCGGTGCAAGGACGGCAGCGTGGCGGATGTGCTTTTGAAATGAACACTGGCTTCAACTTTCTGCTCAACATGTTTCAGCGTCGGCAGCGGTTGCGCATTGCGCCGCCGCCGCCGCGCGTCAGCCTGATGCTGGGGCAATTTCGCCAGCGTCCCGACTTGGTGAAGGAAGCCCAGCGCATCCAGGCGGATCCGCATTTCCGGCTGATGCTGGAGGTGTTGGCCAACGAGTCGCCGGCCAACTACCTGTCCCCCAACGGAAACGCGGACCGGATGCTCGGGCAGATCGAGGGCTACGGAATGGCACTGAACAATCTCGCCGCCATGGCGACGTTGCCGGGCGAGCAAGTCACTTTGGAATCCACATTCGACGATAACAACAACATCCATGAGCGCACCCGCTGAAACCCCCACCGCCCCCGCTCCCTTCGGCACCAATGTTGGCGAAGCTCCCGGGGCAGATTTCCTCACCGCCATGCAAAAGGCGATGGGACTGCCGTCTGACAATCCTGCGACCGAGGAGCCAAAAGCCGCTGCTGCCACGGCCAAGGCGGCGGACAAGCCCGCTGCCCAGCCCGCGTCGGCTGCTGCGGCAGAAGACTCGGACATTCCGCCCGAGATCAAGAGCGAGAAGGCCCGCGATGGGTGGAAGGAAGTGAAGCGGAACCTGGCGGCTGCCCGCAAGGAGGCAGACGAGTGGAAAGCCAAGGTGTCGGACTACGAGAAGAAGCTGGCCGAACGAACCGCCCCGCAGGTGCCCGAGGACATCCAGCGCCGGTTGGCGGACTTGGAGAAGGAGCGGGAAGACCTGAGCGAACGGCTGCGCGTGGCAGATGTGGAGCGGCACCCCAAGTTCCAGCAGTATTTCGAGGGAAAGACCAAGGCGCTTACGGAAGCTGCCAAGGGAATTGTCGGGCAGGATCACGCGGCCCAGCTCGAACGCATTCTCAAAGTGTCCGATTCCGAACTGCGCACGCAGCAGCTTGACGAGCTGATGGGTGAACTGACGCCCGCCCGGGCTGCCCGGCTGGGCGCGGTAGTGGCGGACATTGAGCTGCTTCAGCAGGAGAAGGCGGCGGAAATCTCCAAAGCCAAGGAGCGGTGGGGGCAACTCCAGCAGGCCACCGAGGCGGAAAAAGCCGCCCAATTCCGCCAGCGGGAAGAACTGGCCGATCGGCTGTTGGCGGCGGCGACCGAGATGGAGGCGTTCAAGGCCGGGGAAGGCGCGGATGCCGCGCGCGTAGCGGAGATCAACACCTACAAGGGCTTTGTGAAGCAGGCGCTGACCGGCCGGCTGCAAGGGCCGGACGAGCAGTTCATGCCGCTCATGGCGGTCGAAGGGTTGCACCTGAAGACCAAGGTGCTGCCGACCTTGCAGGCCAAGCTGGCGGATATGGAGAAGCTGCTGGCGGAATACGAGTCTGCCAAGCCCAAGCCTCCCGGCGGCGGCGGCGGCGACGGCAGCGCCCAGCCCAAATCATTTTTGGACATCATGTCGGGCCGGGCTTGACAGTGCGGTATCCTCTGGTATCCATTTGCATCGTAGTCGCTCGGGACAAATACGGACGCAAGTTCGCCCCGCGTCCGGGCCGACGGGTGACTGCTGGCAGCGATTGAAGTCCCGCCGAAGCTGCCCGTCGGGCACGGCTTAATCCGAACTGGCCAATCGGGAAGAAACAACGCGACCTGTCCGCGCCGTGTGGTGCGGGGTGCAGGGAGCCTGATTCAGCCCTTTTGACCTATGGCCTGCCCCACAGCATTCGATGCTCTGCCCCTAGCGACGGAGTATCTTTCCAACGACCTCTACAAGCGTGCCTATCCCCAGCACGTCATGATGAACCTCGTGCCGCGCACGGAGTTCGTCCGCAACAAAGGCGTCACGCAAACCTCGTTCCAGATGGGCCGCTCGCTGCCCACCACGGATGAGCGGACGTGGACGGCCGTGACCGCCGACGACGTGGACACGGAGATCTGTTCCAACTCGTTCACCAGCGTCAGCGTCGGCTACACCGCCTCGACGTTCAGCCCGGAGCGGTTCCAGCTTCAGGGTCCAATCATCTGCCAAGACACGCTGATTTACAGCCACAACCCCGAGCAGTTCTGGGCTGGCTACCTCAACGCGCTGGCGAAGAACTCCGGCCAGGAACTGGAAAACCAGCTCCTCTACAAATACATGGTCGCGGCCAACAAGGCGGCGGCGACGGCGGCTTATCCCCGCTACGAGCAGACCAGCTTCACGATGGCGGCGGCCACGTCCGAACTCGTGCAGGAAATGCTCGATCAGACCGCCATTGAGCTGAATCAGGACGGCGCGAACGTCCCGAACGAGGACGGGTTCCTCCAGCTTACCGATCAGGGGCCGATCTACACCCTGCTCATCGGTCAGAAAGCCAGCCGCCGGCTGTTCAAGAACAACAGTGAGCTGCGGCAGGACGTGCGGTTCGCGCAGATGGGGCAGGGCGACAACGCCACGCTCCTCCAGCGCATGGGTGCGGCCAGCGTGCTCGGTTCATTCCGGCACCTCATCACCCTGTTCCCGCCGCGCTACACCTACTCAGCCGGCGCTTACACCCGGGTCAACACCTGGCAGTCCTACAACACCACTAAGGGCACGGCGGTCCGCGTGAACCCGGCGTGGCTCACGGCCCCTTACGAGGGCGCCGTGGTGCTCCACCCGTGGGTCATCAAGGAGCACATTGTCCGCCCGGTCAACCAGGTGCAGTCGATGCGCTGGACGCCCAAGAATTACATGGGCGAGTGGGTGTGGAAGACCGGCGGCCGCAACATTCAGGAGTCGGGCGACTGCCTTGACCCGCTGGAGAAATACGGTCGTCACTTCGCCGAGTATCAGCACGCGGTGGAGACGATCTTCCCGCAGTTCGGTCGCGTCATCATCTTCGCCCGGTGCGAAGGCGACATTGAGACTGCGCTGTGCAGCTAAGGTAGCTGTTTGAATCCGGGGCGGCGCGGGCTGAATACCGCGCCGCCCCACAACCCATAACTGAACATGGCCGCCAATCTTCTTCCCACTCCGCCCCGCACCAATGACAGCCTTTGGGATCTCACTTTTAAGCTGGTGCGGGCATTGTTCCGTAGCCAAGGACTGATTGGCGGCGGCTCCCAATACGTTGGCGGAACCTCGCCCGCCACCGGATCGTGGTTTGCCATTCAGGCATTGGAAGACACTACGTTTTCCGCCGTGAGCAGCGACATCACCAGCCTTCCCAACGGGTTGGTGCTGGCTGCGGGAACCATCATCTACGGCAACTTTACCGCCTTCACGCTCGCCAGCGGCAAGGTCATCGCCTACGCCAAATGATGCTCGGCCTTGGAGCCAATCTGATGCTAAAGAACGGCGGCGGCGCGGCGGCGTTTAGCCCCACCGACATTGCCGGCCTTCAGCTCTGGCTCGATGCCTCGCAGATTGTCGGCCTGAACGATGGCGATTCGGTGGGGACGTGGAGTGATCTCAGCGGCAACGGACGAGACGCGACGCAGGCCACGGCAAGCAACAAGCCGACCTATCAAACCAGCGAGCTAAACGGCAGGCCGGTCGTGCAGTTCGACGGTGTGGATGACTGGCTTGAAAACTCGGGCACACTGACATTAAAAGATGGCTGCACGATTGTTGCCGTGGCCAAGGCCGCCGTTGCGGCTGCCAACACTCCGATTTTCTCAAAAGAACTGAATGACATTGCACTGCTGCACTTTAACGCGCCATTTGGTTTGGGGCTAGCGCGATCCGGTGTCGCATGGATGGCCAACGAAGGTGCACTCGGCGTTGCCACATGGCAAATCGCGTCCGCAACTTATGACGGCTCAACCGCAAGAGTGTATCGCAGCAATGCGCTGCTTGGCTCTGGTGCGTATTCAAGTGCTTTATTGACCGATAACCCTGTGTTTCGCGTTGGCCGCGATGCAGCTGTTTATGCTAATGCCCAGTTCGCTGAAATCATCATCTACAACAGCGCGCTGGGGGCGACCGACAGAACCGCGTTGCAATCTTATGTGGCTGCCAAATACGGCCTCTGATGCACTCCCTCTTCATCATCGCTGCGGAAGTCAAAGACTGGTTCAACCAGCAGGCCGAGGCGCTTGGCAACAACGGCGTGGCCATCAGTGCGCTTACGTTGTCCGCGACCGGTAACGACCCGGGAACGCATGGCTGGTGTGCGGTGCAGTTGTCTCCTGAAAAGGAACAGGAGGTTGCAAACCTGCTCGCGGCGAACCCCGACAAAGCGACCAGCATTGACTGGTCCAAATACGACCTCGACACCCAACCCAATTTGCCCCAGCAGCGGCTGGCTGTGCGGGAACTTAAAGTGATCCAGAAACCGTTTCCATGACTATGAGCGACCCGATCCGCAAGCGACTCGAAGTAGGCTGCGCCGTGCTGGCCCTGGCCACCGGCTTGTCCGGCCTGTTTGGGGCGTTCGTCTTGCTGCCCTCTCGCATGGAGGCGGCGGAGAAGAACATCGCCAAGCTCGCCGAACGGTCCGACCGCGACCGCGAGCTGCTGGTGCGGATCGAGGAGCGTCTTGTCAAGATTCAGGAGCAACTCGCGCAACAGCGCAAATAAGTCGGTCAACCCAAACACCCCCATGAAAAGCTGGAAGACAACCCTGTGCGGCGCAATCGCCGCAGCCGCCGGTGGCATTGCCGCCGCCAACCTGGACCCCATCGTCACCAAGATTGCCACCATCGTGGCCTCCGTCGCCTCGGGCCTCGTGGGCTTCTTCGCCCGCGACAACGACAAGTCGAGTGAATCCGTCAACGCCAAGTGACCCTCGCCATCGCCATCATTGGGCTGCTCACTGCGGCCCTCGGTGCGTGGGTGAAATTTGGCCGACCTCGCCGTGAGAAAACTGTTACCGAACGCCTGGCTGACGTGGACGCCGAACTGGCGTCGCGCGATGCTGATGCTGTTAATGCTCGCCTGGAGCAACGGCTGCGCGACGCGCGTAGTCGTGATTCCGGCCGACCGGCAGGTGATCCCCCTCGAAGCCGGGCAGACGTTCAAGGCGCCCTCGACCGGCTGGTGGGTGCCGGACGCCCGGATGCAGGAGATTCTGCACGCCCTCGAACGTAAGCCATGAAAATCCTCACCGCCGCCGAACTTGAACTGACCTGCGCCGTGGCCGGCTACGCGCCCATGGACGTGAACAAGTTCAGCGTCGTCGACCGGCGTTACGCCCTGCCAACGCGCAACTTCCTAGAAAGCGCGTTCAGTGCGGCCTTGTGGAGCTTTCAATCGTTCTTTGACGTGCTTCGCTGGAGCGAGGAAGCCAATGACTGCGACGACTTCGCGCGGCTCGCCGCTGCCTTCGGGCAAATCCTGCACTACCTGACGCCCGGCCGCCCACCCGCCACCGCGCTGGCCGTGGGCGAACTCTGGTATGTGAAGGACTCGGGCGAGAACCACGCCATCAACATTGCCCTGTGCGGTCCCACCCCGGACGACGTGGTGTGCTACGAGCCGCAGACACGGCGGATTGTCACGCTGTCCGAGCAGGAGAAATCCCGCACCCACACCCTGCGCTTTTGACATGAAACACATCCTTGCCATCGCCCTCTGCATTCTCGCCGCCGGCTGCGCCAGCGTAGAACGCAAGGGGACCATTCAAACCCCGCCGGTCGAATACGTGAAGTGAAAGCACCATTATGAGTGACACAGCCCAAGCCTTGATTCAGCGCGTGACGGACACGCTGTATGCGCCGTTCCGTTACAGCGGCGCTGGTATTCCCGAAGGCGTTCAGACCAGCGAGCCGGGATGGATCTACCGCGACACCAACAACGGACTGCTCTGGTTCAAGAAAACGGGCAGTGCCGCGACCGGGTGGAAGGCTTTGGGAGGCTCGTTGTTCAGCAACATCACCACGGCCTCAACCACCGGGGCTGCCACGGACACCCTGCAATCCGACACGATTCCTTCCGGCACCCTGCAAACCAATGGTGACGTGATTGAATTCGAGTATGCCGGAACGATCACCACCGGGTCCGCTACGGCTTTGTATCTCAAGTTCAACGGAAGCAACATTTTGACCCAGACCGTAACTCCCAACGGCTCGGCAATTCCGTGGCGAATCACTGGGAAACTGATCCGGGTGAGTTCTTCCACCATCCGGGCAACTCTTTCCATCGTGTATGGAAACGACGCCGGGATCACGACGCTGGCGCAGAGTTTTCTTTATGACGTGACGGCCAGCAGCGCATCCAGCTTGGTTTTGGCACTGAGCACGGTTTTAACCGCGACCGACAAGTGCAGCAAATACCTTGGGACGGCCAAACTCGTTCCGGCTCCCTAACCCATGATCCGCGACCCCGGCAGAGTGACCGACGGGTTCGCGTCCCTCGAACGGGGCGCGGACTCCGGGCGCAATCCGTCACTACTCCCCCGCAATCAGGTGGCGTGGGCGGAGAATTCCATCTTCCGGGGCGGCTACTGGATGCCGCGCCCGGGCTGGAAGCGGCTGGCCCTGCTGTCCGCGAGCCAGTCCACGGACTACACCGTGGCGTTTGCCCAAGGCAAGTTTCAGGGCGCGTCCTTCTTCGACGACGTGGCCAGCCGCAAGGGGCTGCTCATCGCGCAGACGGGCGGCTACCTTTACCGCATCGAGATCACCAATGCCGGAGCGGTGGTCATGGACATCACGCCCGCTGGCGATCCCAGCTCCAGCACCATGCCGCAGGTGTGGATGCAGCAGGCCGAGAACTATCTCGTGGTGCAGGACGGCCAGTCCCGGCCGTTCATCTTTGACGGCTCCACCACGCGCCGCGCCGAAGACGACGAGGTGCCGGTAGGCAGTGGCCCCATGGCGTATGGGATGCTGCGGCTGTGGGTGGCGATGGGCAAAAGCTACGTGGCGGGTGACGTGGCGGGCGGTCCGACGGGCGTGCTCAAGTTCACGGAGAACGATTACATTGCCGAGGGCGGCGAGTTTTCCCTGCCCATGTCCGCTGGCAACATCACGGCCATGCAGTTCACGGCCACACCCAACACGGCGCTGGGGCAGGGTGAGCTGCTGATCTTCACGCCGGACGCGGTGTTCAGCAACACGGCCCCGGTGGACCGCGATGCGTGGAAGAACCTCGTCCAGCCCATCCAGACCATCACGCTCATCAACAACGGCGCGCAGTCGCAGAACTCGACCGCACTGGTGAACGGCGATGTGTTCATGCGTTCGCGCGACGGCATCCGCAGCGTGATTCAGGCGGTGCGCTACTTCCAGCAGTGGGGCAACACGCCACTGAGCAACGAGCTGGCGCGCGTGCTACCCAAGGACGACCCGACGCTGCTCAAATACGTGTCCGCCGTGGAGTTCGACAACCGGCTGCTGATGACGTGCCAGCCCGTGCCGCTGACCAACGGCTGCTACTTCACGGGCGTCGCATCGCTGGACTTCGAGCCGGTCACGAGCATGGGCGACAAGCTGCCCCCGGCTTACGATGGCGTCTGGACCGGGCGGCAGGTGTATCAGCTCGTGAAGGGACGGTTCGGCGGGGTGGAACGGTGCTTTGCCTTCTGCCGGAGCGAGACGGACGGGTTCCTGTCGTCCGTGCTGCTGGTGAATGGCGGAAGCGGTTACACGGCTGCGCCAACAGCGATTGTCACTGGAGGCGGCGGTTCAGGAGCAACGCTCCAAGTGAACATGCGAATTTCCGCCATCAGCTCCATTGCGGCGGCGGGCAGCGCCTATGCCGTGAACGACAAGCTGACGATTGCTGGAATTGGAGGAGGTGCTTACGTGCAAGTCACCACCGTCAACGCCACAGGCGGCGTTACTGGCGTGGTGCTCATCAATGGCGGAAACGATGCATCCGTGCCAGCCAATCCACTGGCGACCACGCTGGACACCACCATCCACACCGTTCGGTCAGCAATCATCAGTGGCGGCGGCGGGTCCGGATACGTGGCGGGCGACACCCTGACCGTCGTGGGTGGCACCGGCACGGCTGCGACTTTCTTGGTGGCTACGACCGGCGGCGGCGGCTCCGTCACGGGCGTGACACTGGCCACGCCCGGCGATTACACGGTGTTGCCCACCAACCCGGTAGCCACTACCACCTCGGGAGCAGGCACCGGCTGCCAGTTACAACTCACCTTTGGCGGCAGCGGTTGCACACTGAACGCCACTTGGTCGGTCAAGTCAGTGGCCGTTCTAACTCCCGGCAGCGGCTACACCAGCCGGCCAACCATTGAATTCAACACCGGCAACGCCAGCGCTGTGGCCGTGGTGGATTACCGCATGGAACTGTGGGAGCTGACGCGCGACGGAAAGTTTGATTACGACCTCGACGACGATGGCAACCCCGTGGAGGAGCGCATCGAGTGGTTCATGGAGTCGCCCAGCTACGGCTTCAACGACGGCAGCAACGCGGCGCAGATGAAGCGGCTGGAGACGGCGGACCTGTGGATTGACCGCGTGAGCGGCACCGTGGACTTCACCATGCGCTACCGGCCCGACCAGTATCCGTGCTGGAATCCGTGGCATGTCTGGCAGGTGTGCGCGACCAAGTGCATCGAACTGGACACCGCCGGCTGCGTGGTGCGCGCGATGGAGGAACAGTATCGTCCGCGCCAGGTGCTGCCCCAGCCGCCGGAGCTGACCAATTCCGGTTTGGAAAATGATGAATCTGTTGTAGCCAAAAGCATGAGAACCGGATACGAATTCAGCGTGCGCCTCAACGTGGTTGGATTCTGCCGGATCAAGCTGCTCCGCCTGCACGCCAAGCAGGTGGTGGAGACGGTGGCGCAACCCGTGGCAGCGGCCACGGAGACGTGCTCGGAACTGGTGTGTGACTGCTGACGTATGGCCTGCAACGATTACAGCAACAACTCCTCGCCGCAGGTGGTGCTTTCCATGGGCAGCCTGCCGGAAGGTTTCTGCCCGGCCACGTATCAGGCACTGTTCGACGCGATTGCGGTCTATCTCCAAGGCACGCTGCCTGGCAATTACAGCACCTTCCTGATCCGCGACTCGACCCCGGCCGTGACCGACCGCGACAAGCTGTGGCTCTCGGTGGATCCGGCCAACTGCCGTCCGCTGGGCTTCTACCTTTACTCGACCACGCACGCGACTTGGGTGCCAGTTGGCAATCAGGTGTGGAACGGCGACGCGGGCGGGACGGCCAACGCGCTGACCTGCACCTTTTCGCCGACGCTCAAGTATCTTACCGCTGGCCACCTGTTCATCGTCAAGGCGTCATCCTTGGCCAACAACGCGGCAGCCACGCTCAACCCGAGCGGCATCGGCAACAAGGACATCAAGAAGAACGGCGGCCAGCCCCTGCAAGGCGGCGAGATTTCGCCCAACTCCCTGCTGCTGCTGACGTGGCGTTCGGACTATTTCGAGCTGCTGAACCCGGCTCCGGCTTCCGCCAGCCTCACGCCGGTCAACCGCCTCATCAACGGCAGTTTCGAGGTGGACAGCGATGCCGACGGCATTCCTGACGGCTGGGATTTTGACGTGAACGGCGGCACGCCCGGCGGCGCAACCGGGACCATCAGCACCAGCACGGTTGGGCACGGCGCAAACTCCTTCTCCATCAACGGGGCGGCCAACACCAGTGGCGCGCTCAACATGCTGGACATGCAGCCGTGCAAGGGTGACGACACCTACACCGACGGCGAGATGATGGTCCTTTCTTTCTGGCATCAGACCAGCGACGCGCTGAACGACGACCAGATCGAGGTGTCGTGGTATGACGAGGCCGGGGTGTTGATTTCCAGCGCGACCATCTGGACGTGGGACACCACGGCGGCAGCCGCCACATGGAAGCGCATGTTTGCGGCCATGGTGCCGGCCAGTGGAGCACGTTTCTTCAAGCTCTCCATCATCGGCAACACGACGGGCGGCGGGACCGGCACGAGCTACTACGACGGCTTGGCCATCGAAACCGTCACGTTCAAGCGGAAGTGCGAATTCTTCTACACCGGGTCAGCGGCCACGGCCACCTACGCCTGGCAATGTCCGTCCGGGGTTACTTGGATCAGGGTTCGTGCCGTGGGTGGTGGTGGGGGCGGCGGAACCGTGGCGGGCGTGAACGGCGGCGGCGGCGGTGGGGCTGGTGGAACGGTCATCGCCTGCGTGCCGGTGGCCCCCTCGACGCGCTATCTGATTGCCGTGGGAGCGGGCGGCGCGGCTGACGCCAACGGCAACAACACGACCTTCGACGCCGCTGGAATCAACCTGATCGCCAGCTTTGGCGCGGGGGCGGTTTCGATTACTGGCGGCTCGGGTGGAACAGGAAGTTTGGGCACCGGTCCCGTCGGCTGGATTTTCGCTGGCGGAAACGGTGAGAACGGCGGCTTCGGCGCAGTGAATGGCGGCGATGGGGGTGACGGATCTGGCGGCGGTGGTGTGGGACGCACCGTGGCGGCCGGAGCGGGAGCCGGGACAACTGGCAGCCAATACGGCGGCGGTGGTGGTGGCGGCTACAACGGCGGCGGCGGAACGGGCGCTGCCGGATACCTGAGCATCGAATACTGAGCATGGCCTGCAACAGCTACACCTCTGGCAGTGACGCCCAAGCGAACCTTTCGCTTGGAACGGTGTCGGTGGATCCGTGCCCATCCACGATCCAGCAGATGGCGCAGGCCATCATTAACGCCCTGACCGTCACGTTGCCGGGCAACTTTGCCACGTTCAACATTGGCTCGGACACGCCGACGCCCGCCAACCGGGACAAGCTGTGGTATCGGGTGGATGCGTCCTGCAACCCGCTGGGCTGGTATCTGTGGACCGGGGCAGCGTGGACGCGGGCCACTCCGCTGGGCACGCCGCCGGGACTGGTGTCGCACTGGTGGAGCACCACCTTGGTAGGCCTGCCCGTCAACGAGGCCCGGGCTGCAATCTCGTTCTTGGAGACGGGCGATGCCTACCCTGGCGGCGGGTCCACGACGCTGCACACCAATCCGTTCTGGCTGCTGTGCGATGGCACCACCGTTGGCGGACTTACCACACCCAACCTACTGGGGCGCGTCATCGTGGGAGCTGGCAACGGCAGCGGCCTGACGGTCCGCGCCCAAGGCGACACTGGCGGCGAAGAAAGTCACACGCTGTCCGAGGCGGAACTGCCAGCGCACGCCCATGCGGCGCAAAACGGATCGGCCAGCGTTGCCGTTACCTCCGCCGGCCCGTTCATCGGCTACGGATTCAACCCGCTGCCAGCCAACACCAGCGGTTTGACCGGCGGCGGCTTGGCGCACCAGAACATGCCGCCCTACAACTGCGTGTATCCCGTCATCCGCACCGCAAGGACCATCTGATGAAACTCATCCTCAGCCAGATCAAGTCACCGTGCGCGAAGATGCTGCCCGGCATGGTGTCAACCGACTCGCGGCTGGTGGACTACATCAACGAGGCGTGCGAGCGGCTGCTCTACAAGGGCAAGTGGCCTAGCTGCTACGGCCAGTTCACCATCGCCGTCACCGACGGGCTGGTGACGTGGCCGCGCCAGATCGAAACCATTGAGCGGTTCGCCAACAACAACACCCCGGGCACGGTCCAAAACGACTGGTATGAGTGGATCGACACGGGCTGGGGCTTGCGCACCTCGGCGGACGGCTACGACGGCCTGACGCTGATTGACAAGGGCACGAGCTGCGTGTTCGCCAACGTGAGCGTCAAGCCGGGCGCGTTCCTGAAGCTGAAATCCTCGCTGGCCAGCGACAACGGCGCGACCGACAAGGTGCTGATTCAGGGCTTCGACCACCTTGGCAACTGGGTCCGCACCCTGAGCAGCGGCGTCTATATTGACGGCGAGTATGTGACCCTGAACGGCACCAGCTACGTCACCACCACCACGCAGTTCTCGCGTGTCACTGGCGTGCAGAAGGTGGCGACGGACGGGTTTGTGAGCCTGTGGGAAGCCGACCCCAGCACCGGCTTCTACAACCGGCTGGGCTACTACGAGCCGACCGAGACGGTCCCGTGCTACCGCGTTTCGCTGGTGCCCGGCATCACCACGGACACCGACCCGGCGTTCATCAACGTCATGGCCAAGCTGCGGTTCATCAAGGCCAGCGTGGACACCGACTACGTGCTGCCGCCCAACCTCGCCGCCATCAAGCTGATGATCTCGGCCATCTACAAGGAGGAAAACAACCTCATCGCGGAGGCCAACCAGTATGAGGCCAATGCGCTCCGGGTGCTCAACGAGCAGTTGAACCACTACCTCGGCGACGGCGCGGCGCTCGTCGTGCAGAACAACAACCAGGCTCCGCCCGTGCAAGTCGTGATTTGAGAAAGGCAACGTATGGCATTCTTCGCACCCCTCATCGCCGGAGTCGCCAGCGGACTGCTGGGTGGCCTGCTCGGCGGCGGCAAGAAACCGCAGATTCCCGCGTTCAAGCCCGTGGACATTGACGCCGAGCAGAAGGCGGCCATCGCGGGCAACACCAAGAACTTTTCCGACTCCGCCGAACTCACCACCCGCACCAACGCCTACAACCAGTCCGAGCTGAAGCGGATGCTGCGCGCGGCCATTCCCGGCTACGACGCCATGGTGGGCAAGCAGGGCGAGGTCATCAGTTCCATGCTGGCGGGCGATCTGCCCAAGGACGTGACCAACCAGATCCAGCGCAACGCGGCCGAGCGGTCCGGCGCGGGCGGTTACGGTGGCAGCGGCATGGGGCGCAACCTGGAGGCGCGCGACCTCGGGCTGACGAGCCTGCAACTGACGCAGCAGGGCTTGAGCGCGGCCGAGCGGTGGCTGGCTGGCACCAAGGCGTTGGCGGTGCCGGGCCAGTTCGACGTGTCGGCCATGTTCCTGAGTCCGGCCCAGCGCGTGAACGCGACCGTGGCGAACAACACCGGACAGTTCAACCGCGACCTCATGGCGGCCAACGTGGCGGCGGCTCCGGATCCGACCATGCGGGCGATTGGCGGGCTGTTAAGCCAGGTGGGCGGCAGCCTGTTTGGCGCTGGCCTGACCGGTGCTTTTGGCTCCCCTGCCCCGCTTCCGGCCGTGGGCGCATCCTCTGGCAGCAACAGCATCTTCGGACCGCTCATGCCCATCCTGCCGTCCGATAACCGCGCCTGACCTATGCCCATGAACGACCTACCTCCCTGGCTCTCTGGCGAACAGGACCGTGGCTTTCTCGCGGGCGCGCAACTGGGCATCTCCGCCGCCCGCACCGGGACGGACATCGCCGCCACGCGCCAGCAGATGAGCCAGAGCGCGGAGTTGCAGCCGTTCCGGGTCGCGGCAGCGGACATTGCCAACCGGCTGAACCGGCAGCAGTTCGACCTTGGCACGGCCCTGTTCCCGCTCAAGGTGCAGCAGGCGGAACTGGCGAACCAGATGGCGGGATTACAGATCACGGCACAAGGCTTTGGCAACCGGCTCAAGAGCGTGGAGGTGGATCAGACCATGAACGACCTGCCCAAGTGGCTGGAGTTCAGCGAAGACCCGACGCCAGAGAAGGCGGCCAAGTTCTCGTCCCCAATCTTCCAAGGCAACGCGGCGCGGGTGCTGGAATTCCGCGCACGGACGGATGCGGAGCTGGCCAAGGCCAACATGAACAAGTCCTTCTTTGGCAGCCTCAACAAGCTGTCCGAGACGGAGCCGGCACTGGCGGCCGAGGTGGAAAGCGCCATGGACAACGGACGCATCACCCCCGAGGCATGGCGTCGGCTGGGAGCCAGCGTGGAGCAGGCGCAGCGCAACGCGGACGCGCGCAAGATCACCAACGCGCAGGAGTTGAGCGACATCATGGAAGGCCGCCAGTTGAAAATTGAGCAGCAGCGGGGCGAAACCCGCCAGCGGCTGCTCGACCAGCGGGCCGGCGACGTGGTGAACCAATCCAAGGACGTGAACCGGCGCAAGGTGTTCGAGGCCGCGCTCAAGGTGGCGCGCGACCGTGGCGATTTCGATGAGCAGGACCGGCTGATTGCCGAGTTCCGCGCGGAACTGGGCGGCGGCGAGTCATCCCCTGCCCCGGCCTCGGTGGACAAGCTGGTGTCGGAGACGGAGCAGGAATACCAGCAGGCGTTTGTGGCCGGAGACGAGAAGAAGGCCAAGGAAGCCAAGGCCAAGTTCGTGCGCGCCAAGGTGCTGCAACTGCGCTCGCGCGGGAAGGTGTTCGACCCGGACGACCAGGACTCGTGGAAGAACCTCAAAGACGGCGAACTCGTGGTGTTCCCGCCCAACCTCCAGTCCAGTCGCCCCGAGGAGCGAGTTGAGCACGTCCGTGTGTTCAACGAGAAGACGCTCAAGGAAGTGCTTGGGCAGAAGGCGGGCAGCCTAGAGAAAGCCATTCGCGCTGATGAGAAACGCAAGGCAGACAAGGCTGAGAGCGAGCGCAAAACGTCAGCGGCCGGGGCTATGTGGATGCGTGCTGGACGCACAGGAGCTTTCTAACCATGCCAAACGACACCCTTCTGGCGGATACGGTCCCGGGAGACTACGGCACCGCGTTTGATTCATCTCCCCTGTGGGAGCCGGGGCCGAGCCTGCCCGTGAACCGGGGCGTGGGCGGCACCGTGGCGTCATCCTTAAAGCGGGGCGTGGATCAGTTGCAGGCCACCGGCTTCGGACTGGCCGCCGTCATCGCGGACACGTTCGGCGCGGACGAGTTCGCCAAGTCGTTCCTCCGGGGCTACACCCGCAACATGGCGGAAGCGTCGGAGAATCCCGCCGAAGTGGGCACGTTCCGCAACATCGAGGACGCCGGCACCCTTGGCACCTACATCACCGAGGCCGTGTTCGAGAACCTGCCCAACATGGCGGCCAGCATGGCGGGTGGTGGTGTCGGGGCGCTGGCGGCCAAGGGTGCGGTTGCCCGTGCCGTGGGCGAGCGCATGGTCGGGGCGGACGTAGCCAAGCGGTTCCTCGCCAGCAAGGCGGGGCAGGCGGCGGCGGCCAATGCCAGCGTTACGGGCGCGACCATCGGCTCGTTCGCGGCCAACGTCGGCCAGGAGACGGGCAGCATCGCGGGCGACATCTACGAGCGCACGGGCGAGCTGAAGCCGGTGCAATCCTTCCTTGGCGGCGTGGCAGCCGGCGCGGTCGAAACCATTGGCGACACCAAACTCATCAAGCAGGTCTTCGGCGAGGCGGCAGCGGGCCAAGTCACCAAGAACCTTGCCCGGCGGCTGGGCGAGGCCGGCGCGGTCCAGTTCCTGAAGGAAGGCGGGACCGAGGCCATCCAGACCGTCATCGAGGAGACGGCCGCCTGGCACGCGGAGAACCAGCCGGACAAGCCGTTCTGGACCCCGCAGATGGTGGACAGCATCGTGGACGCCGCGCTCAAGGGCGGGTTCGCGGGCGCAGCCTTTGGCGTGGGTGGTCAGGTATGGGAGGAAGCCCGGCGCAAGGAACAGGTCAAGGACTTGCGGGATGCGGCGGACAAAAACGAGCAGCTTGGCAACATCCGCACCGCTGGCGTGCTACGGCAGCAGGCCGACGAGATTGAGTTGCAGCCGATGACGGTGGAGGAGCTGAAGGGGGCTGATGCCCCCTTAACCCCCGCCGGGGCTACCACGATCACGCCACGGGTGCGCGGTGAAGCGGCCATGGAAACCCGCAGCCCGGCTGCGTTGGGACTCAAGCGCGAGCCGGAAGTCAGCCCTGAGCTGGCGGATGCCATTGCGGCCGTGCGTGGCAAATACAACCCGGAGATTGACGCCCCCGCCGCCCCAGCTGGCCAACCCTCAACCTTCAACCTTCAACCTTCAACCCCTTCAGCTTCCCCACCCCCGCCGGCAGCACCGGTGAAAATTAACCCATACTTCGAGCGGGTCGCCGGGGATGCTGCCATTCCGCTGGAGGCACGGAAAGCAGCCTGGAGGTTAGCAAAAGGCCAAGGCACGAGCGAAGACCTTCAGGCAGTCAACTCCGCGCTTGCGTCCATTCCTCGCTTGGCAGCGACCGCACAAGAAGGGCCGTTCGTAAAGCCGGAGCCTGCCGCTCCTGCTCCTAATCTTGATCCTAATCCTGCTCTCCAAACGCTTTCCCCCACCCCCTCTGCGCCGACAACGGCGACACGTGGCCCGACCGGAGCACCGGCACCTGTGGCAGACGTGCCACGGGCGGGGGAGACTTTACCCGCTGCTGAAAAGATTGTCGCAGCAACGGTTCAACCTGAACGCGGGGGCAAGGTATTTGAAGCTCCAGTTCATGCGTTGGCATTCGTGGAGATGCAGAAGGAGTTTCCCGGCATTGAACCCGAAGCTGTTATTGCCGGGTTCAAGACCAACACTGGCCGTATTGTCTCCAGAGAGGAAGCAGCAAGAATTTCCGGCATTCGCCAGAGACTTGCAGCGTCCGAAAACATTACCCTTTCGCCACCGCCGGCAGCCACCCCGCCCGCTCCAACCGAGGCCGCTCCTGCCCCGGTGGCTGTCCCTTCTGCGCAACCTGCCCCTCAACCGGCGGTGGCAACTCCTGCTACGGAACTGGTCGAGGACGACGTGGTGGATGCCACGCTGCCGGATTTGGAGGTTACGGCGCAAGGACTCACGCCTGCCGAACGGGTTGAACTTAACGAGTTGCGATTCATCAAGGAGAACCGTGGTGGCAAGCTGGGACGGCTCAATTCGGAGCGACTTGCGGAACTTGAGGCTAAGGCCGGTTCTGAAATAAACACCCCACCAGCGTCTGCCCCACTACAAACGCTGCGGGATAACGTCACTGGCGCGATTGAGAGAGGGGAGAAGCAGGCCATCGTGGAGCAGCCTGCCACCCCATCCACCACCAAGCTCGACGACATCAAACGTCGCCGGGCCGAGATCGCGGCCAAGATGGCGGCCAAGGCGCGGCAACTCTCCGCCGGCCTGGACCCGGAATACCTCACGCTCACGGCGCAGCTCGTGGAAACCTACGTGGAGGAGGGTGTCCTCCGCTTTGCCGACTTCGCCCGCAAGGTGCGCGCGGACTTCCCCGAGCTGTGGGACAAGACCAAGGGCTACCTCCGGGGCGCGTGGAATGCCGTGGCGGATCAGGACAATCGCATTGCCGAGGTGTCCAAGGAGCAATCCCTTGGCGACATCACGGCAGCGGAGACGGTTGACACAACCCCGCCCGTGGCGGAACCCGCCAGCGACCCGATCCGCGACATCCTGCTTTCCAGCGACACGCCCCAAAAGAAGGCGAGTCAGATTCGCAAGCTGGCCGACGAGCGTGGGCTGACGGTGAAGCAGATGCAGGAGACGATTGAGGCAGAGATCGTCAAGCTGACGAACGAGATTGCCAGCGACCCGAACACGTCGGCAGACGAGCAGTTCAGGCAGTTAGTGGACCTTTACGAGCGGCAGCCCACGCTTTCCGCGCGAACATCCACGAGCATTGCCAATCAAGCCTACTCCACGCCCGCACCGCTGGCATTCGCGCTTGGATGGGCCACGCTCACCAATACGGACACCAGCGTTTATGATCCCACTGGCGGCACGGGGATGCTGTTCATCGGTGCCAATCTGCCGCAGTCAGTCGCCAACGAGCTGAACCCGGAGCGGGCCGAATTCCTGCGGAGGTTAGGCATCGGCACCGTCACCGAGAACGACGCCACGAAGTTCGTGCCCGACGGGAAGGTGGAGTCCGTCCACACCAACCCGCCGTTCGGGACGATTCCCGTGGTGAACTACGACGGTTACGGCATCAAGAAGCTGGAGCACCTGATTGCGCTCAAGTCACTGGAGGCGATGCAAAACAACGGCACGGCCATGATCGTGCTGGGGGCGAACATGATGGAGGGCGACACCAAGCGCGGGGCGCAGTGGGTGTTCGAGAACTACCTGTATGGCCGCTATCATGTGGCTGACAATTTCGAGGTTAATGGCGACCTCTATGGCAAACAAGGGGCCAAGTGGCCGGTGCGGGTGCTGGTCGTCGCTGGCCGGCGGCAGTCACCGCTGACTGGCGAACTGGCCCCGCAACGAGTTGACCGGCTCGCAACATGGGACGATGTTTGGGCACGGGCACAGAAAGCGCGCGATGAAGTTAAACGAATCAGATCAGGTTTGGGCACCGCTGAACCAGCCGGACTACCTTCTGGTGTTCCCGAGGGCGGAATCCCTGGCGAAGCAACCGGAAATGTTCCTGCGGGATCAGGTGCGGCTGCTGCGCCGGCTAATCCAAGAGGCAAGCGACCGCGAACTGGCGGAGGCGGGGCGGCGGCTGGACCAGTTGCCGGAGGAAGCCCGGCTGTGGCTGCCCAACCTGAAAGCCCCGGAGTTTCCGGCCCGGCTGCTGCTGAACCCGGCCCCGCTGGGGTCGCCACTGGCGGACTGGAAAGCGGGGGCATCCCAAGCCTTGCAACAACCCCAGATGCCAGCGGAAACAGCCTTGCAGGAAGCGGAACAACTCAGCCTAGAATCGTTTCTCAGCCGGGTGCTGTAACCGGCCAGATCGCCTACCAACCGCGTTCAGGCGCGACCACGCTGGAAACCCTCACCCCGGCCAACATCGGCCCCGGCACGCATGCGGCCCTCGATGAACTGGTGGAGCGGGTCGGGCCGGTGGACGAGTTTGTTTCCGAACGGCTCCAGATGCCGGTCGAGGAACTGCGGCAAGTGCTGGCTGCTGAACAGGTGGACACGGTGGCGCTGGCGATTGACCAGATAGAGAACGGGGGCGCGCTCATCGTTGGTTCGGAAACCGGCATCGGCAAAGGGCGCATGGCGGCGGCGCTGATTCGTTATGCCATCCTGAACGGCAAGATTCCCGTCTTCTTCACGAAAGACCCGAAGTTGTTCAGCGATATGTTCGGGGACCTGAAGGACATCCACACTGAGGTCAAGCCGCTTATTTTCGGCGACCCGAACAAGGCGCGCATCGTGGACACGGACGGCAATGTGCTGGTGAATGCACCGACGGGGCCAAAGCAGAAGCGGATCATGCGCGAGGTCCAGGCCGATGGCATGGAGAAGGCTGGGTTTAACGCCATCTTCTCGACCTATTCACAAGTCAACCAGGAGAACGACCGCCAGCGGTTTCTTGAGTGGCTGGCGGGCAATCAGGATGTCGTGCTGGTGCTGGATGAGGCGCATGAGGCGGCCGGAGACGCAGAAAGCTCCATGCAGGCGGCCTTCTTCTCGGGCGGCGACGTGGAGCGCGGCAAGGGGAGGGACAGGGTGACGATTCACAAGGCCGGACTGCTGAACGCAGCCGGCACCAAGCGTGGCCGTGGCGGGGTGCTCTACCTGTCTGCGACCTTCGCCAAGCGGCCGGAGAATATGCCGCTCTACTTCCGCACGGCTTTAAGCATGGCAACGCAGTCGTTCAATGACTTGGTTGACGCCATGAAAGCAGGCGGGGTAGCCATGCAGCAGGCCATCAGCGAGGCGCTGGCCGGAGTGGGCCAGTATGTGCGCCATGAGCGGGACTTCAGCGGGGTGAAATACCAAACCAAGCTCGTTGAGGAAGTGGACAAGGACAAGCTCATCGAGCAGGTGGACGACACAACCGACGTGTTGCGCGCCATCGTGGACTTCTCCAAGCGAGTGATTGCCGCAGTTGAGCATGGTGCTGGCGGAGGACGCGCTACAGCAATGGGTGAAGATGCGATGTCCATGACTGATTTCGCCAGCATCGCACACAACCAGATCGGGCAACTTTTACTGGCAGCCAAGGCTGATACCGTGGTCCAGGAGGCAATCGCCGCACGGTCGAGGGGCGAGAAGCCAATCATCGCGCTGATGAACACGATGGAGAGCTTCCTGTCGCAGTTTGTCGAATCACAGGGCATCAATCCTGGGGATGCCATCACCCTGCGCTGGAATGAACTGCTCAAGTTCGCACTGGATCGCACGCTGCGGATGCAGATTAAGCACCCAAACGGCGATACGGAGGTCGTGCAGCTTTCACCGGCAGACCTCGAACTTCAGGCGCAATACGACCGCGTGTTGGCGATGGCGGACGCGCTGGACATCGCGCTGCCCGTTAGCCCGATTGACTACATCATCCAGAAACTTGAGGCGGCTGGCATCAAGATGGGGGAAATGACCGGGCGCGAATCCGGCATTCTTTACGACAACCCGGAACAGGGGGTGGGAACCTACCGCCATTTCAGCAAGGCCAACAAGAACTCACTGGTGAACGCCTTCAACAACGGTCAACTGGACGGGTTGCTGCTCAACGCCAGCGGTTCGACCGGGCTTTCCCTTCATGCGGCTCGCAAGTTCAGGGACCAGTCCAAGCGCCACATGGTCATCGCGCAGCCGGCGCTGGACATCAACGTGTTCGTGCAGACGCTCGGGCGTATCAAGCGCACCGGGATGCTGCCCGGAAGCGCGGAATACACGCATCTGGTGCTGCCGTTGCAGGCCGAGCTGCGCCCCGCTGCCGTCACCAGCAAGAAGATGAAGTCCCTGAGCGCCAACACCACAGCGGAATCACAGGGAGCAGTGAAAATCCAGACGGACGATTTCCTCAACAAGTATGGCGATGGCATCGTGGCTGAGTATTTGGAGAACAACCCGGACTTGCAGGAAATCACGGGCCTGTTCGTGAACCGGAACGATTCCGGCGGGATGGAATACCCGCAAGACTTGGCCCGCAAGTTAACCGGGCGCATGGCGCTGATGCCCGACGCGGTTCAGGAGGCGGCCTATCAGGAAATCATCCCAGCTTACCGCCAGTTGATTGAACGGCTCAAGGCCACGGGCGAATACGATCTCGACATCGTGGTTCATGACGATTGGGACGCGGTGCGGACGAGCGACACTGAACTCAGCCCCGGAACTGACGAGTCCAACCTGTTCACGGCCAGCACGCGGGCGCAGGAATGGGAGATCACCGACGAGCGCCACGTTCCCACAGGTGATGAGATGCAGCGCGAGTTCCAAGAGAACACTGGAGGCTGGTCCGAGATTGAGGGCAAGTGGGGCCGGTTCAACACCGAGGTTAACCAGCGGTTGCAGATACTCACCGACTCAGCACAAGCCGAATTTGATGCGGCAAGGGCATTGCCAGATGGCGATACCAAGCCCGGCAAGGTGGCGGCAGCAGAAAAGAAATTGCAGAGCGCCCGGCAGATGTCGCAGCGGTGGCAAAACACCCGTGGTTTTCTCGCGCAGACGCTCCGGCTGGCGCGCAATGGCGCAATTAACATCGAGGAGTCGGAGACCCAGGATTCCCGCGACGGGGCGTTGGTCAACTTCAAGTTCCCCGACCTTGGCAAAGGGCTGCGCGTTTCACCGAGCGCGTTCCAATTCACCTTCCTGACCAACAATCCCGGCGGACGGTTGCACTTGAACGGTGCCGAGTTAAACGGAAAGTTCACCATTGCCGAGTCAAGCAAGAGCTTCAGCGACTTCACCGGCAAGCGGGCCGGCCAGCGCTACACCCGTTGGGTGGTGACTGGAAATCCGATTGCTGCCTACCGGAACACGGGTAGAACTGGCAAGGTGGTGCGCTTCAAGTCACGCGATGGCGATGTGGTGACTGGGCTGCTCATGCCGAACTCATGGGACATCAGCAGGCTCGTCGTTGACCCGCGGGTGGAATTCATCAACGGCATGGCGGTTGAATCCTTTCTCAGAAACGCACCGTATCACAGCAGTATCAGTGCGCAGCTTGGGGACGGCGCGGAAGCAAGAATTCAACCGAGTCGAGGGCGGTTCGTTGTTTCAATGCCAAGCTCTCGCAGAGGCGGAAATGCACTATATCTGAATGGCCGCCTACTGGAAATCACAGGCGAATTTACAAGATCAGGTTCACGGATGATTGCCGAGATTCGGCCAGAGCAAATTGGAGAGGTGGCGGACGTTGTTTCTGACATTGTCGGCAAACGATGGCGTGCCAGCGAGGCGAACGGGGACACGATTGCCCAGGTTGGTGCGGCCAACGACTCTGCGCGCGGGTCCAGACTTGATTCGGCCATCAACGCATTGGACAGGTTGGATCGGAGACTGAGCGACAACCAGTATTCCGATCCCTTCCTGCTCACGCCCCTCGCCAAGCTGGCGCTGAAGCTGGCCAAGGCGCTGCTCCAGGCTGGCCGCACACTGGAAGTTGCCATCCGCGAGGCCATCGCCCAGGCCAAGGCGCAGATGCCCGAGGACACGACCGACGCCGACCAGCTTCAGGCCGCGCTCACGGATGCGATCCTGGCGGATGCTCCGGACGCTCCGGCTCCCGTCCAATCTGCTGGCGAATCCAAACCGTCCCGGGCGCTGGAGGAATTCACGCCCGAGACGATGTATCGCACCGAGACGGAGCAGGGGCGCAACGAGGCGGCGCGTCAGTTCATTGACCGGACCCACGGCGGCGACATTGAGGCGGCGTTCGGGGCCATTGCCTCACCGTCCACCACCTCTGGCATTCCCGACTCGCTCCGCATCATCATTGCCAAGGAAATCGCCGTGCGCGCGACCAAGGCGGCCATGGATGGCAATGACGCGGCGATGTTCGATCTGGCGGACAAGGCACTGGTGATCGCCAAGCAGACGGCCAGCGAGACGGGGCAGGCATTGCAGGCCACAAATCAGGCCATCAAGGAAATGGCGGCCGAGGATGCCGTGGTCAACTTCTGGAAGGCCAACAACGGGCTAATTGACCGGCTGCTGTCGGCCAAGTTCCCCGACGTGACCAGCAGCCGCATCAAGGCGTGGTTGCAGGCCAGCGGGCGCGAGGCGGTCAAGGCCGTGGCGGAGCAGATGAAGCGCACCAACAACGTCACTGACCGGGTGCTGCGCATCGTGGGCCGGGACGCGGATGTGGACTGGGCCAGCCTGTTCACCAGCAGCGCGGCCAACCAGCGACAGTGGCAGCGCGACCTGTTCGCCAAGATCCGCGAGCATCCCAAGCTGAGGAACCTGTCCGAGCAGGAGTCGGCCGAGCTGACCAACCTGCTGTCCGAAGCGTGGCAGCGCGAGCGCATGAAAGTGTTCCGGCGCGAGTTTCGCAAGAACGTGGTGCTTCCCGAGGTGAAGCCGTCCGATGCCACGCGCCTGGAGTCAGCCATTCCAGAGCTGGTGAAGCAGTTGAACCTTGGCCTGCTCGACAACGAGGCGTTCCGCAATGCCGTGGCACCCCGCTACGGGCAGAAGCCTGTCACCATGGCCGACGCCCGGGAGCTGTTCGACAAGGCGCAGGCGGCGCAGGCCAAGCCCGAGGGATTCCAGCGCACGCGCGCCTTCCGCGATGTCTATGACGAGATGCGGAAGCGGTCCGGCATCAAGGCGTGGGAGTATTTGCAGAGCTGGTGGTATGCGTCCGTGCTGTCCGGATTCGGCACACAGGGGCGCAACATCCTCGGCAACGCCAGCATCCTGGCCGAGAACCTGATTGCCAGCGTGGCGCGCAATCCCCGGGCAGCCGGCGCACTGATGGGTGGCATGTTGCGCGGGATGCGCGAGAACATCACGCAGGGCGAGTTCAAGGCCATCATGTCCGGCGACGTGACCGCCCGCCCGGGCATGGACATCAAGGACGCGGCCAACGTGCTGGAGCTGGCTAAGGACTCGCCAGACAAGTGGAAGCGCCTGCTCTCCAACGGCCGCTACGTCACCCGCTTCATGCTGGCGGCGGATTCGTTCTTCTACGACGCCAGCGCCGAGGTGGCCGCCATCAACGAGATCGTGGCGCAGAACAAGACCGCGAGCTGGCCCGAGGTGGAGAAAGCCATCTTCGAGAAGCTGAACCAGTCGCCGGAGAAACGGGCGGCAGCGGAAGCCAAGGCCAAGGCGGAAGGCTTGACCGGCACCGACCTGGACCGGCGCGTGGTCGAGATACTGGAGCAGCAGCGGCCCAGCGAGATTCTGGACGCGCAACACCGCTTTGCCTTGGAGGCCACGCTCAACAACGAGCCGCAGGGATTGCTGGGCATGATCGCCAAGGTGCTCATCACGGCGCGGGACAAGGTTCCGCCGCTGGTGGCCATCGTGCCGTTCGTCCGCATCTCCGCCAACGTCGGCAACCTGCTTCTGCAACACTCGCCGTTCGGCCTGTATTACGTCCTGCGCAACTGGCGCACCACTGGCAACGCTGAGTGGACCCGGCAGGCCATTGGCATCCGTGAAGACCTGACGCCCGAGGAATACCAGCAGTTGCGGGCCAAGGTGCTGCTCTCGCACGCGGCCCTGATGGGTGTGCTGGCGTGGGCCATGAGCGGGGCCGATGACGACGAGCCGTGGTTCCAGGTGACGGGCAGCATGAATGGCATTGACCCGGACAAGCGCCGCCAGTTGGAGCAGCAGGGCATCCGCCCCTACTCACTCAAGTTCGGCAACCGCTCCTTCGACTACCGCCAGACGCCGTGGGCCACGGGCTTCGCCTACGTGGGCCAGGTGATGGACGCCAAGCGGTATGACCCAAAGTGGAACGAGCAGATCATGGCCGTGAAGTTCGCCACGGCACTGGCCGGCGGCAAGGCGGTCATCCTCGACCAGAACTTTCTGAGCAACCTGATGGTGCTCTTGGAGCGCGGCCCGCAGATGGCCAAGGACCAGAACGCCAACAAGTATCTGGCGTTCCTCGGCCGCACCGCTGGCGGATCCGTCCCGACCGTGGCCAAGGAAGTGGACTCGTGGTTTGCCCCGGAGATCACCAAGCCCATGGAGGCGTGGGACTACATCCAGCGGGAATTCCCCATCGCCCGGCGCTACTCGGGCACGCCCGTGGTCAACGTCCTTGGTGATCCGGTCGAGCGTCCGCGCTATCCGTGGTCATGGCTTACGTCCGAGGCCAGCGACGATCCGGTGTGGCAGGCACTGGGCGAGAAAGCCCAGCGTGGCGTGTTCCTGCCCGTGCCCAGCGCAGCGGCCACGGTGCTAAAGGACGGCAAGCGGGTGAAGATGACCCCGGATCAGTTCGCCCGGTATCAGGCCGAGGTTGGGAAGCTCTACCGCGCGAAGCTGGCGCGGGACTTGGCCCGGTTCGAGCGGATGACGCCGGAGCAGGCTGCTGAATACTTCAAGCGGGAGTTTGAACCGCTGCGGGAGCAGGCGAGGACGAAGATTCGATAAACTCCAGCGGGGACGCCACGTTGCATTGCGTGGCCGTGAGGTAGCCCATCGTGGTGTTGATGTTCGCGTGCCCGAGTGCGTCCTGAATGTCGCGGACGTTTGCGCCTTGGCGTAAGGCGTGGGTGGCGTAGGCATGGCGAAGGACGTGGGGCGTGATGGCCAGTCCGTGATTTCGTGCAGCATCCCGCACACACTTCTGCACATTGGCCTCGTGCATTCGCCAGCGGACAGTCTCGCCAGTGCGCGGATGCTGGCATGGCTTGTGGCTGGGAAACACGAATGCCCACTGCCAAGCAAACCGGCTCTGTGGATACTTCTCTCCCAGCCGTCCAGGAAGCTGGACCGGAACACCATCGCGGACATCCCTCTCCCACATGACCTTGGAAACCCTAAGCTGGTGCTGCATCTCGACCACCAACGAGCACGGGAGCGCAACAACTCGGTCTTTACCGCCCTTGGCGTCACGGATGACGAGTCGGGACTCGGAGAGCAACACGTCCTTAACCCGCAGGTTCAGCGGTTCGGTCACACGCATTCCACAGCCGTAGAGCATCCGAACCACCAGCCGTGTCGGGTAGTCGTGAACATTTTGGACCGACTCCAGCAGCAGGCAAACGTCGCCAATGGAAGGAGCAAGCCGAATGTGTGCGGGTCGCTTCGCCCGCATCGCATCCACCTTGGTGAGCGGTTTTCCAAGCACTTCACGGTAGAGGAACAAAATCGCGTTGAACGCCTGATTTTGTGTGGAAGCGGAGCAGTCGGTCTTGGCCAGTGACGTGAGAAATGCCTCGACCTTCTGCTCGCTTGTAATTCCAGGTGGCAGCTTTAAGATAGCATCCATATATCTCACCACCCACCCGACGTAGATTGACTCCGTGGACAGACTCAAGTGCTTGAGCCTGATGACTTCACGGAGACGGTTGATGGCTGAATCTGGGTTCATGTTATGCTAACGGTTGGTTGCAGAATCATTGTTCGGTGGATACAGTCCCGCCGCCTTTTGAGCGATTGCGGGGTGAGCTTTCAGTAGCGCGGCTAGAGTCTTGTATGACTTCGCCGTGCGTTCATTTATCCCGAACTCCTTCACGCCTTTTCCGGGCTGTCCATTTCGGTATGGCGTCGTGATGCAGCACGCGAGATTGAGTTCTTGGTTGAGATAGTCGAGGTGGTGTTCCTTGCCGCAGTTCATGTGCATCACCATTCGGAACGGGATGCGTTTGGCGAGTTCGACCACCGAACCATGCGCGGCAGCCAATCCGGCTATGTCTTTGGATTTGTCCACCGTTACTTGTTGTTTTTTAGCGGGTTGTTTCATTTGTGGCATTCTGGTTGTCCACCGCCGGATTGCTGCGCTTTTCGTTAGGCGCACTCGCATCCATGACCTTCTCATCCTCAATCGCGACACCGCAGAACGGGCAGTGGCTTGCGAACATCGCGGGCGGGTTGCGCTTCTGGCCTTTCGGCGCTTCCGAGGCCCTTATCCATTCCGTCCGCAGTGTTGGGACGAGCGTGAAGCTCGGCATTCGGAACGCCGCCGAGCACAGCCTCAGATTCTTCTCCTTGAGGCGTTCGTTTAGTTCAGACCAGCATTTGCATTTCATATTTTGTTTTCAGTTTGACCGTGCGCCTAACCACGCGCTTCAGCGAACGGCGGCATCGTGTCTTGGTTTCAATCGGGCCGTTTCGTGGCCGCCGTCGCTGAGCTTGGGTCGTTCGGCTCAATCATGCGTGCCGCCGTTCCAGTGATGGATCGGGTTTTTGCAGTTACCTTTGTGCGTGATCGCGAAGGAATAGTTGTTTCCGCCGCGCATCGAGTTTTCGACCGTGATGTATTCGCAGCCGTCGATCACGACGACGTTGTTGTCATTGGCTTTTTCCTGCGCATTCTGACAGCCGGAAGCGAAGAAAGCCGAACCAGTCGCCAAAGCCAAGATGGCCAATTGGACGTTTTTTGTAGTTTTCATATCAGAGAGATTGGCCATCTGGCTTATCTGTTTTGTTCGCCGACTGCTCCGTGTAGGCGCGGCATCCTTCTTCGATGTGTTGCTCTATGCAGCGGCGTTTTGCCGAGATTGGAAGCTCGTCACGCCTGCGGATGGTCTGATACCAGCGACCGCACGCAGGGCAAACCCACGTTGTCGTCGGCGAACAAAGCGATGCAGCGAACGGAGGCCATTCGCGCTCTTGAGTGGATTCGGTCGTCATTGGGTGGCTGTGGCTGATCTTGATTCGTTACCTGCTGATCGCCTTGTCCACCCACACCCGGCACGTCAGGGTGCGGTCCGCCTTGCTGCGCTTGACCCCGGCCCGCCTCATCAGTTGCCGCGTGGCATCCACGGTCTTGCCGAGATAAACGGCCACGTCCTGCGTAGTCCACCACGGTTTGCTCATCACTTCGTCGCGTGTCATGGCTATAGAATGGATACCAATGAATACCCAGTCAACAAATTTGTTGTAAGTATCCGCTTTGGGTTGTAAGTATCTGGCATGACAAAGACCGCTCCCCGCCGCACGGCACTTGCCAAAGTCCGCACTGACTCAGCGCCCATCTGTGTCCGGTTCCCGCTTGAGGAACTGGCGTGGCTGGAGCAGGAGGCGGCGCGGCTCAACTACTCCCTCAACAAGTTCGTGTTGAGTGCCCTGCGTGGCACTCGGGAGATGATCGAGACGCCAGAGGGCCAGCCCATGCGCGAGCCGGATGTGGTGGCGGTGGCGCGGTTCATTCGCAAGCCCTCGGTCGGGGAGATCAAGGTGCGGAAAGGCTGATCCCATGGCCAACATCTACAAACGCCCACGCTCCCCGTTCTGGTGGATCAGCTACACCACGGCAACGGACCGGGTGCGCGTCTCCACTGGCGTCCGCCACGACGGGCGCAAGTCCCCGCCCAAGGATTCGCCCGTGCTGGAGATCCGCCGCACCATCGAGGAGCGGCTGGCGCGGGCCAGGTTCGGGGCCGCGCCTATGATCGAGCACAAGCCCGTGGCCGACTTCCTGCGCGACTATCTGGCCGGACTCCAGGGTGTTCGCCATACCAGCCTCAAGCGGTATCGGTTCATGGTGCAGGCATTTACCGGCTGGGCGAAGACCGAACAGGTCGCCACGGTCGCTGACGTGACCTACGCAGTGGCCAGCCGCTACGTGGCATTCCGCCGGGCTGCTGACATTGGGCCGGCCACGCTCCGGGCCGAGGTGCGGTTCCTGAACTCGGCTTGGGCCGAGGCCAAGAAGCTGCATCACGTCGAATTCGAGGAGAACCCGTGGACGTTCAGCTTCAAGGTCGAGCGCCATGAGCCTGACCCGTTCACTGACGCGGAACTGGCCGCGATCCTTGCCCAGCCCATGCCGGCGTGGCTGCGCCTATCCGTGGACATTGCCCTCTACACTGGCGCACGCATCAGCAGCATCAAGGGACTGCGCTGGGAGGACATCACCAGCGAGGCGATTCACTTCCGCACCAGCAAGACGAG